>Ga0209232_1001679_pt1 | contig 11676 bp, 28 predicted proteins | sample ETNvirenome_2_60_FD_184066 | JGI IMG/M metagenome (GOLD analysis project Ga0209232, IMG submission 184066) | Marine viral communities from the Pacific Ocean - ETNP_2_60 (SPAdes) (version 2) | ecosystem: Environmental > Aquatic > Marine > Oceanic | place: Pacific Ocean | collected 2013-06-22
CGCAAGCGGATAGCAAAGAAATGGTCAAGAAATCTATCTAGATGGTAGGAGGCCCAAGCACCATGAACCAAGGCACAAGCAACAAGCACAAGCAACAAGCACAAGCGGCCGCAGGCCGCGCACAACCTGAGGTTGTATTTTAAAATAGTGCTTGACAAGAGTTGAAGGATATTATAGGATGAAGAAAACTAACAAAGGAGAAAGATGGAAGTAACATTTGAAGACAACGGATCACCGTTGAAGAAATCTAAAAACAGGCACGGAGAGACTAGCAAAGAGCAGCTTCGGAGAATGTGTAAGAGCATTGCCGAAGAGATCACGGACGGCGGACAAATAGGCGGAGCATATGATTGGATGGAAAAAGTTTACGACATCCGTTACATCGTTGACCGTGAGAAGCGTTACTATAGCGCCGAGATGATGGTAGCCGGAGGCGGCCCAACAATATGGGTAAGCCTGAACGAGATGGAGGTCCAGGGCTATTGGGGCGGTGACAAGGTCACTGAACCATTCATAGACAACCTAGGCTTAGATGACTATTGTGAAGAGATGTATGGCAGCTAAGCGTAAGTACTACAACCTAATCAAAGTGATTCATGAAGAATGGTGCACGAACAACGGTTACCCAACCAGGCGCAAACCATTCTTTACCAGCGGCAAGCTGCGCGAAGCTCAAAAAATTCCTGTTAGTGGAACCAGGGAGCAGGAAACTGCTCCTTCTGGAATCCGTACAGAAGATCTAATAGATTATAAAAAATTTGAAAGAATGATGAATACACAGTTAGAAGTCTCAAGCTCAAGCTCCAAGGCCCAAGCTCCAAGGCTCAAGCGCACAACCTGAGGTTGTATTCTAAACCAGAACCTAGTTCAGGTTCTGGAGGCACAAGCCACAAGCCGTCAGTCCCAAGCAGTCAGGTTCAAGCTTCAAGCCGCAAGCAACAAGCTCCTTGATCCTCGAACCACGGTACATGGATACTGAAGAAGTTTTAGGGGGTAAAGGACCGAGGGCCTTTACCATGATAAAAGTATTGTTAGGATGACGTGTATGGAACGCAATTTGGTGTGGTGAAAAACGAATCTTTCTACTCTTCGTTACCTTCAGCTCTATAGTGCAAAAGTGCCCAGAAGTATTATAGACCAATAAATCAGGAGTCCCAAGTAAGCTAGTGTTTTCAATCCTGATAAAGGAAAGTTCCTTAAAATTTCTTTTGATTTGTTGATAAAATTTAGCTTCTGGACCCATGAAGTTTTCGGGGTAATGTCGTCACTCATTATGCGCCCGGCGTACGCAATTTATCCGGTAAAATTATATTAGACGCCTCTGCTGTTTTCATAACAAGACGGTGCGAATGATGGTTTTTATGTAACCCAAATATAGTTTGACTGTTCTCTTGTACTTCCATTTTTTTAATTTCGTGTAGGTGACCATTCACTTCAACATATAGTACAGCATCACTAACAGCATTGCCTTGCCTCGTGCCTGCCTTATTACTAGCGGTAAAAGTAGAAAGGAATTCTTGTAAATCTCTTACTCTCATTTAGATTTATCCGCAAGAGTTTTTTCTAATTCTGCTTTATAAACCTTATTATTAAACTCGAGTTCATCTATTCTTTTCTGCTGCCTTACAAGCTTAGCACTCATATCATCTACAATTTTATAAGCGCCCTTAAGTAGATTATCTGTTTTAATCCACTCAGATTCACGTTGTTTATACTCCCAGATCTGTTTCTGGTGCTTTTCAATCAAGAGGGTTAGATCAAGTTCTCCTCTGTCTTCTTTCATATCATTCATATTGACAATATAGGATACTTACCTTAAATTGTCAATACTGGGATATCAAGAGAAATCACAAAGTAGCCTTGCTCTGTCCCTATAAAATTATGGGATTACCTAAACGATTAACAGAAATGCAAAAGAGATTCGCTGAGTATTTAGTATTTGGTGGATCTGATGGACCTATGTCTAAGACAGAGTCAGCTATAGCTGCAGGTTATAGTCCCAAAAGAGCACCCGTAGAAGGATCAGAATTAACCAATCCTAGACACTCACCATTAGTGGTTCAATATATCGGAAAACTACATGAAGAAAGATTACAGAAGCATGAAGTTACTTATGCTAAACACGTGGCAGAATTAGACAGAATTAAGACAGCAGCTTTAAAAAAAGGATCTTTCTCATCCGCTGTAAACGCTGAAGTATCTCGTGGCAAGGCAGCAGGATTATACATAGACAGAAAAATAATAAAGACAGGTAAATTAGAGGACCTAACAGAAGAACAATTAGAAGCAAAAATGAAACAAATCTTAGACGACTACGCGCCTCTTTTAAATGCAACGACTGTTGAGGGTGAAGCGATTGAAGCACCTAAATCTTCTGAATCTTCCGAACCCAGTGACGAGGTATCATCGTCCGATCACCAAAGCTAAACGTACCATCATCTTCCCTGTCAAAAGAAGCAAACAATTTAATTGCTTTGTTATCTTTAGAATATAACCAACCTTCATTAATTGGATAGGCTAACTTCATTTTAGTAAATTCTTTCTCATTGGCCCAGCCCGAGTCACTCATAGCGTCGACCCACTCCACTCTGACTTTTGGAAAAGGTATATCAGGAGTTGTTAGAGTTGTGATTCTTTTTCTTCTTTTCCTAGGCATTACCCTGTATAGACTATCCCTTAAAAAATGTATAGGGATCTTAAAAGAATTAGAATTAGATAGAAATTGAATTGCTTCGCGCATAGGCAATCCTATGCTGTTTTATGCGGTATTTTTAACTTTTTGTTGGTATTGCTTACTTTTAGGTAGACATTATTTAGTGTCTCTTTTTTCAAAAAGTGTCTACCCTAGTGTCTACCCTAAAGTCAATAAAATCAATGCTTCTAGACGAAAAGGACAAAAAGACACTTTTTTTTCAATGTTTTTATTTTTATTTTTTTTTTTTTTTTAAATCCCTATACACTGGATAACTGAAGACATACTTTAGCCACATTTCAGCCACATTATAGCCTGTATTCAAAGTTTTGAGTGGTCGGATTTATACTGATCAGCTTAGCCTTGTTCCGTATATGGAAATGCGTGGCCATAGGGGTCAATGGCGATAGAGTCACTAACCTTTTAATATCTTCTTTCCCTTTAACAAATTCTGTAGTCTTCTGTAAGATCTCTTTACCAGCTCCACGCTTTCTGGACCAAACAGTATAAGCTACAGCTGTGTCAGCGTCTTGTTTAAAGTGCGCATTCTGAGACATGATATCTAATTCCTTAACGGTCTTAGGGATGTCATTGGTAAATGCCACACATATGATTCCTTCTATTTCTTTGTTAAATTGTAAGCCATATATCTTTCTATCGTAGCTCTTCCTAAACTCGAGCGACAGCTCCGGTCTTACTGGATCTTCTGTAATGTCTATAGAATCTAACTCAATTAAGTTAGTTCCTTTAACCCATTTAAAAAAGTTTTCTAAACTTCCTACCTTATTCGCAATTTTCTTTGCTAACATCGGACTCACCTTTCATAAACCATAAGTAACTCCACTCTGTACTACCTGGTGTACATTTTTTCCCTACTTTCACACTATAAGTACATGAGTTTAATAAAACTAAACAAGAAGCAATTAACATAACTGCTAATACGCTTTTAAATGTAACATTAGCTCCTTTTAGAATAATTTTGCTTATTTTCTTTTTTTTCATTGACTATATAACCCCCTTCCATCTTAGTTCTTCGGGTGTAAGAGCATCTAAAGCTATTTTTCCTTTGCCTTCACAATCTTCACATCTTGCGTGAACTTCTTCTTCTGCTTCTGCATAAGGCACCCTGTAAAAGCCATTACCTATACAGGTAGGGCATTTTATTTTATTATTGTTCATTAAATTTCCTTTCGTTTGCTTGTCTTAATGATTCTTTATAAGATTCTGCTAATTCTTTTTTCTCTTGTTCTGCTCTTTCTAAAAAATCTTGTTCCTTTATTTCTACTTTTGCGTTTTCTTTCTCATCTCTTTTCATTTCATAGAATCTATCTATTCTTTTTAAGGCTTCGTGTTTACAGTGTCGTAGTTCATCGCCTTTTAACTTCCACTCTTGATAGTATAAATCCGGTGTAACCATCATAATAACACATTGTTCTATATTGCTTTTATGTTGATCATCATGGGCTAGTGCATACATTGCACATTGTAATTTGTAATCAGTGACCCATTCGTCTCTCTTTGGACGATTGCTTTGTTTAAAGTCTACAACAGTTTCAATACCATCGTGCTTACAAACAAGGTCGCAGCTACCAGCAAAAAGACCACTATATTTGAGCATGACTTCCGAGCCAAAGTATTCTTCCACTGGCGTAAGGCCCACGTCAATAATTTTCGCGGCCATGGCTTTCGCCTGTTGTCCGAGTTGCGTAAGATCATCGTAGCCAGTTCCGAGAATATGATGCTCCATGAACTTGTGGACAAGTGTCCCCCTACTACTAGATACATTTTTGATTCGTTCTGCTTCTGCTTCGCCAACTTTAGCCTTCCATTTCTTTAAAAATTCTTGATCTTTGGTGGCCCCTAATATCGTAGTTACTGAAGGAAGTCTAGCTCCCTCTATTTCATAAACCCTGGTCCCTGATCCGTGGTCCGTGAGCTGTTTTCCTTCGACGTAGGTGTATTTACTATTTTTCTTCATTTTTTACTTCTATTCTTATAGGGGCATAATCATTTTCACAATATCCTACTTGAGGATTAACATCTAAATCATGTGATAACTGCAATAAAGTATCATACACACGACCCAAAGAAATATTCTTATTATAACTAGCACCCAAATCATATAGATTCTTATTATAACTAGCACTTTCACAAATAATTAATCTAGATAATTTTTTTACAGTCAAGTCTTTCAAACTATTATAAATTTTAAATCTTTTAAATCTTCTATACAGAGGAAGAATCTGTGTTTCTTGAAGGTCAGAATCATAATTTTTTATCCAAGTATATGCTTCTAATTTTTTATACATAGCTAAAGCTAAGACCCAATTACCTTCTCTCATGAGTCCACTTTCAACCTCTAGTATTCCTTGGCGCGAATAGCAAAAATCGTGGTGATGATCTACGTTGTACAACGTTGCCTTTTCTGGCACCAAATCGTATGCATGGTGGTGTGCTTTGATAAAATAAGTATCTACCTTTTTTTTAAATAACTTGGTGCATAGAGATATAATTTCTATCTCTTGTCTTGGAGATTCTATCCAATCTAAATCAATTGTTAATACTTCTTTACTCATTTCTTACTCGCCCACCATTTATCTAAAATAAAGTACCATACCGAATTAAGTAATGGTTCAACAATGGCATCCGTCATGGCCTCGTAGATTGTGACGTCTGCTACAACGAGAATGACTCCCGCAGCTATACAGAAATGTCCAATCGTATAGACAAACGTTCGAAGAAGCGTAGGTCTATTATTAAGATATAACTGGTAAATCGTCTTTTTCATTTCTAGCATAAATCCACATATAGTTTTCTTTATAAAATTTATAAAATTTTTTATCCTTAAAGTATTCAACGATAGCTTCGGAAGGGACCTGATCGGATATAATACACTCGGCAATTGATTCGTATTCTGATTTTTTTATTTTTTTCATTTAAAAGTAATTAAAGTTGATTGTACACCTTAAGTCTTTATCCGTACAGTTAGTACTATGGTGAGGAATTTGAGAATTAAAATGGACTAAAGTATTAGCTTTACTTGGTATCTTTGTTTCATCAGAGAAGCTAGTATACCCATCATTGTCATTAACATAAAACAAGGCGCTTTTACATTCAAAATTAAAATCAGTGTGTTGGCTATGTTTAACAAGTTTTTCTGTTTTAGAATAAAAATTAATTTTTATTCTAATCAAAGCTTTAATATCAAATTTGTTCAATATGGGTCTGATAAGTTCAATAGCAGATTGGTCACCCACCCATCCTCGTTCAGCAGTAAATATATTATGGACAAAGTAAAAGTCCTTATCGCCATCGTAACCAACGCTGGAATTATAATAAATAGGAAACTTACCATCACTTAATAGTAAGTCGCAGAGGTTCTTATGTTCTTCCTGGTTTAAAAAATTCTTATCAACAATTGGCTCAGGTAGCATGTTTAAAGGTTTGGGTTCAAATTTCATTCTTCTTTAGCTCCTTTTTCCATAAGTTCAACTAGACTCGGTCTAGTAAAATAATCGTCTTTCTTCTTCTTCACCTTAGGGCTTTTAAAAATATCATCGTAATTCTTTTTGTAAAGTTCAGTTGCAGGACGTGATCGTCCATCCCACTTCTTACCTCTCTCTTTTTTTGTGGCCATAGCCAGTGCCCTTCTCTCTGTTTTTCCATCGTTTATTCCAACCATAGACATTCATCTTACTCCCCCAGTTTTCAAAGAACTTATAATAAATATCTTTAGTTCTCTTCCAAACGTGTTTTATATCATCTATCGTATCAGGTATTGTTTTCATTTCTTTGGATCAGGTACTTCTTTAAAAGGAACATTAGAGGCTAGGTTTCCAGAAACAGAAACTCTTTCAACGTCTGATTTAAAAGGGAGAACAAAGTGTTTAAGCCATGCAGGAAAAATAAATATTTGTTTTTCTTCAGGAAAGTGAGATTGATAAGTAATGGCTTGACGATTTCCTTCACCATACAGAAAACAAATACCTCCCGGTCCTGCACTTTTTCCTTTAAATTCTGAGTTTTCTTTTTTAATTTCTGGTGGAACCTTTAAATATATTACAAAAGATAATTCATCTGAATGATCATGAGGAGGATTAAACTCTCCTGGTCCTTGAAAATTAACCCACATACTCTTAATTAAATATTTATTTACAGAAGGTTTATTGGAGTTTCTCCATTTGTCCCATATACCATCATAGAGTCTAACAATCTCTCCCATGTATGGAGTTAAAACTTCTAGATTTCTAAATTTAAATTCTTTTTGAATAACTCCAGCTAATCTGTGTTGGTAGTTTAATTCTTCCACTTTAGAAGCTTCTGCTTCTTTTACTAATAAGTCATAAAAAGCGTCGGTAATGGTCATCTTAGCCACACAAGGTCCCCACGTTAATACTTGATATGTTATTTGTTGATTTTTTTTATCCATGTCTCTCTAGTTTTTTTATTAGTTTATACTCTTCCATATTAATAATCTTATTTTCTTTTCCAGCTCTTTTATAGTGTTGAATAATCTTTTGTATTTGTGCGAGTTTTGTATGTGACCAAGGTCTAATTAAACACGACACGTAATAAGCATCTCTAAATGTACAACGCCATTTCCATTGCATTAAATATCTTGTGCCATCTTTTCGAAAACCTTTTCTAGGTTTTTTAGTTAATGTCCCACAACCCACAGTTTCATGTAACCAAATGAGTACAGATTGATCCGTCATAGAGATCTCCATACTAATACGCATAGAGTTAGACATTCTATAACCATTTCCTTTATGCTTTTTCTTTCTCTCGGGCTTTCTAGTGTAATAAACACTACCTTCACCATCAAATAATCCCGCTATATAAGCTCTGTCTGCATCAGTGACCATAAATATTAAATATTAATCTAACGATTGTACTCGTTGGATTAAAATCTCCTTTAGGTCTGCTAGTGCAAGAACTTATCAATAGTAGAGTTGTCACTATCATTAGTATCTTGATTATCTTTCGGTTCATGTACATAAAATTCCCCTTCAGAGTCGCAATCCCAACATTGATGTATTGCTTTCTCTGTTGGTTTAGTTTGATTCGTTACTCTCAAATAGCCGTTCCCACGACACGTGGGACATATAGCTATATGAACGTTAGTCTTTTTTAATTTTACCATTCAACTTCTTAGATTTTTCGTTAACTAGTGATTCAATGGTTTTGCTTATAGACAATTTTGCATCCGGTAATAATACCTTCGACAACGCAATCAAAGTCTTGTATGTTCCATGTGTTAAAGAAACATTTCTATATTTACTTGTGTCAGTCATTTGTACCTTTCATTTATTTATTATGACTATATAGGATTTTTTAAAAGGATTGTCAAGATGAAAATAATATTAATTTTAACTATGTGTAGCCTTACAACCTATGAGTGTATGAACCCATTTGAATGGCCTGTTAAATTTGAGAGTGCATATGATTGTAGTATGGTAGGTTTTAAAGCCTCGGCTGATAAATTAATGGAGATTGGTAAAGAAGAGGTCGATTTACATAAGATATCCATTACTTTTGAGTGTAGAGAGGTTAATTTTACTTGACATTGTGGCAAGATCGTGTTAGGACGACACATTCTCACCACAATAACCTATCCTTATTTTTTCCCTCTTTAGGATAGGTCTTTTATTTACTTGATGGCAATCTTTCTTGGTTCTTTTCCTTTTGGAACAATTCTTTTTAAAGATACTTTGAGCAGTCCATCTTTAAACTCAGCACCTTTAATTTCTACTTCATCAGCCAAAGAAAATACTTTAGAGAAATATCTTTTTGAAATTCCTTGGTGAATAGCACCTGCCAACTTGTCAGTAAAAGTAGTTTTTTTATTTTCATCTTCAGTTTTTTTGGAAGTGATACGTAATAAGTTATCCGCATACTCTACTGATATTTCATTTTTTGAATATCCAGCTAAAGCAACTTCTATATTATAAGTTGTATCTCCAGTTTTAACGAGATCGTGATAAGGAAAGTTATGAGGCAAACCGCTATCTTGGTCAAAACCCTCTCTCATAAGTCTATCAAAATTTTCGAAAATATCATCAAAACCTATTGAAACAGGTCTGAATCTATTAAAGATGGATGGTAATTTATTGAATGTCATTTAAAACCTCCTTGTTTAGACAGTTAATAAAATAGGCCCTTAAAGGCACCTATTCCTTTATATAAGAGCGATTGTAGTAAATTCAAGGGGGAGACACCTAATCACAGATAAAACCCTGCCAGGAGCCGGATTTGTCGTTCATGACCCATATATTATCTGCATCATTATACGTAGCAAACTTCTCTCTGTATTGGTCCCCAATCTGTGAGCATTCTTCCACGGTCATACTTTTATACAAGGTATGCTTCTTTTGTATCAAGGTCCCGTCAAATAATAGGATCAATACAATTAATGTTTTGCACATTTTTAGTCTTCTTTTTCAGCCGTTCGAGTGCCGTGTGATATGACTTTGTTTATCCCAAACGTTTGTAGATTTAAAGTCGCATATGGAGCCCATGCTTTTTTTAAAAGATTAAGTTCTAATATTAAATTAGACCACTGCTTTGGGCTTATGTTTTTGCTTGTTATAGTTACTTTTTTCTCTTTCATGTTTTTTCTTCTCCTCTAAGTTTTTACGAAATAATGCTAACCACTGGTTATAAACATTAGGCGTGTATATTTTTTTGTTCTTTCCCATTTACTATCACTTTTGTCTGAGGATTTCCTTTCTTATTTTCGTAGGTGACCCAAAACGTTTTTTTCTTATCGAGCTGTTTTAACATCTTCTTGAAACTCATGGCATAAATCGTTTCTGATTTACTATCTTCATCTGTTATTATGTACGTATATCTCATATCACCTTTCTTTTATCCTATATAATGCCTTATTATTCCAAATGCAAGTATTAAAAATAAAAAAACATCTATCCACAATAATGTTATAATTAGTGTCCAGAACATCTATAATCTACTACATGTAGTCCTTTATACAATCGATAGTTGCGTTGACTAAAAGGTCTTTCTTTAATGGGTAAGGGTTTTATATTGTGGTGCCACCAAGAAGAACAACTTTGTTTGCTGGGAAGTTCAAAAGAAAGCATTTCAACCTTCCCCGTAAACGTTAACGTAAACAGGGTAATTATAACAATCTTTTCCATTAGCGCCTTCTCAACTTGTTCATACTAATAATCTTAGATTGCCCGATACTGTGATTCTATATCCATTACTTGTATAGAATGGAAACACTTGATGTAGTTGTTTTGATGGAAACATTATCATTTTTCCTTCGTAACTTTTATCTACATCTAAAACATCACAACGAATATCTCCACTATAATCTGCGTTGATAAATCCAAATTTTGATGTGTAAATTTGCTCACCTTCTTTTTTTACATCTGCGAAGTATTGTTCTTCTTTTTGTAAATCATAAGGCACTTGTACAAATATAACAAAGGAATATATTCCTGAATGATCGTGGGGTGGATTAAACTCATGTTTCTTTTGGTGGTTTACCCATAGACTCTCTATGTAAAAAGGTCTTGATTTGTTTAAAATTGTTAAAGTTTCTGTATGTAGTTGTATTTGTGGATGGCTTAAGCAATGTCCAAGTAGAAAATTCTCAAAGTTTTTGTCCCATTCTAATTTGTATTCTTCTTTGATGTGTCCAATGAGATCGTGGTTTGCTTTTTTTGCATTTTGTTTAGCTTTTACACATTCTTTTTTTAGCCAATTAAATGTATTTTTTGGTAGCTCCATGCCCGCAGCTCTTCGCCATTCTATCTTTTTTTGATCTGCTTCCCAGTTTGTCACCGGCCTTGGCCTCGTGTGGGTTTATGACTTCTTTTTTCTGACTTGTTCATACGTTTTTTGTGTCTTCCTATCTTAGGCTTGGTACGTTTTACGTAAGAATTAACTCCGAAAAGGGCTCGTTTAACCATTACATCCAGTCTTTTAAATACATGTCGTAATTTTTTTGACTATTATTCGATGTAGGTATGTAACTAATTTTTCCATTTATGTGTTGATGTAAATCCGCACCACAATTTACACATCTATAACTATCCCTAGTAATTCCCACTAGCATAGTGCTCTCTTCGCATGTTGGGCATTCACCGTTTACGATATCAGCCGAGATTCTTCGAAATCTTTTTTCTGTCATATTTCTTTTTATTCTTTATTATCTTTGAAGTAAAGTGTCTTAATTGCTGTGCAATAGGATTGCGTTTCTTATTGCGCTTTTGCATTACTCCAATATTATCTTCTTGATAGACTTCGTTCCATCAATATTATCTTCTAATTCTGCTTTAGTTTTAATGCATTTGTATTCTATGTTATCATTAATCTGACGAGAAGCTTCACGCTTCCCTTTTAAACACACACTCATTGAAGGCTGAATTCTGTGCTCCTTGATTTCGTGGTCTACAAACATTAAAAGTGCTACTACAATTTCCATAAAAATTTTACTTTTTCCAGCCCATAAGGGTTAATAATAATTGCTCTATCTTATCCACAAGTTTAGAAAGAAATTTTTTCATAAGTGATTATACAAACTGCCCTTAATTTATCAAGATTAAAATATGAGATCCATTGTCAAGTAAAGTACAATAAAGGCATACATCGCTACAATCTGGGTAGCGAAAGGATCGTTGGGCAACATTATCTTACTACTGTTCCTTTGTTAGGACCATGTTTAATTCTATATTTATGTGTACCCGTACCATTAATTTCTACTTCTTTTTTCATATGCTTGATACAATGCATCTGTTTAGATTGTTTCTCTTTATCAGACATATATTGTAACACTTTTCTAGTGAGTCTTTCCATTAGCTCTTACCTTGTCTTTTAATTTCTCTACATCACTTAATAGTTTTTCAGTTTGTTTTTGTACAAATTCTATATTAACTTTGTTGTGCATCATGTCTTCAATTCTTACTTCTATTTTTTCTACGGATTTATAAAGATCCTCCACCAACATGAAAAGCTCC
>Ga0209232_1001683_pt1 | contig 11650 bp, 16 predicted proteins | sample ETNvirenome_2_60_FD_184066 | JGI IMG/M metagenome (GOLD analysis project Ga0209232, IMG submission 184066) | Marine viral communities from the Pacific Ocean - ETNP_2_60 (SPAdes) (version 2) | ecosystem: Environmental > Aquatic > Marine > Oceanic | place: Pacific Ocean | collected 2013-06-22
AGTATTCAGGACCTAACATGACAACATCTAACCCAGGATAATTATGAGTGGAGGCGGAAGTTTTACATCAGACCAGTCGGTAGCCCACGCAACTGCTACGGCACAAATGGTTCCTCAAAATAGAAGAGCAAGACTTACATCTATTCAAGGAAAAGGTAATAGTACAAGTGGCTCTATTATATTTAGAACTGGTGGTGCTACTGGCACGATTATTGCTACTTATCTTTTTGGTGAAGAGGGTTTAGATATGTATCTACCAGGTTCTGGTATTTTATTTGAAGATGGTATTCACGCTACAATTGCAGGAACTGGCGGAGTAACTATTACGTTTACGTAAAATGTATGAAAAAATTATTATTTTTATTGAAAAGTATGCATCAAAACTTAGTGTTTGGTGTTGGCAGCAACGAGTAAAAATTTTAAGGAGAAAGCGTAAGAATGAAAACAGGACTTGAAACACTCGGGTTTTCTAGAGGTGGTGATGTTATGCCTGCAAGAAATAAAAAAAATTTTAGACCAACTAAAGCTGGGGCTGGAATGACAAGAGCTGGTGTTGCTGCATATCGAAGGGCAAACCCAGGATCAAAATTAAAAACAGCAGTGACAGGTAAAGTAAAACCTGGCTCAAAAGCTGCGAAACGTAGAAAATCTTTTTGCGCTAGATCAGCAGGACAAATGAAAAAATTTCCTAAAGCTGCAAAAGATCCAAACTCAAGACTAAGACAGGCTAGAAGACGATGGAAATGTTAAATTGTACACTATGTCTTCACCCTTGTCATTGTAAAGGAGTAGGACCCTATATTAACACTAACCAATGTATTGGGTATAATTGCGATTGTAGAACTTGCATACACCCGATTGTTAAGGAGGATAATGATATGGTAAAAAAAATTATCAAGTGGATTAAATGGCCATTTGTAAAAATCCATAAATGGCTTAAAGGAGATTAATGTCAAATAAGCCACTTTCAATATCAGAATCGGCAGCTGTTCAAATGCCTATGAAAACAGTTGCTAGTCTGATCGTAATTGTAGCACTTGGCACTATGGGTTATTTTCAAATTGTAGAACGTATCAATATTGCTGACACTAAAATAAAAATAATGGAACAGGATGTTGAACAGAACACAGAGTTTAGAATTAAATGGCCACGTGGACAAATGGGATCATTGCCCGCAGATTCTGAGCAGTACATGATGCTGGAGGATTTGTACAAGACCACGGATCGTTTAAATAAACACATCGAGTCAATGGCTTTAAATAAAGTAAACATAGAATTTTTAACAAAGCAAATGGATAAAGTTTTAGTTGATATTGAGAAATTAAAAGATGCTAACAGAGATCTTGGCTACACAAATGGTAAGTCACAATGATAGAAGCTGTGATAGGATTATTGATGTTTGTAAATGGAGAGATTAAAGAAGCACGTATTCAAGAATCGATGGCAATGTGCCTCCGGCATAAACGTGAAGCTGAGAGACAATACTCAGAATCAATTACTTATAAATGCTGGCGTGGTAACGCTGAACTAGAAGACAATATTGATGGTAGTAAGAGTATTAAGAAGTTGATAATAGAATGATACAATTTTTAAAAAAATTATTAGGTTTTAATGCTTTAGAAAAAAGGATTAGAATATTAGAAAGAAAAAATTATTGGAGGGAAAAATATAAAAATGGCTTATCTGAACGCAAACATACCTCCCATATATTGTAAAGTCAGGAAAGAATATCTCTATGACATGGATGAAAAATTTGCAAAACAAAGTAGTGACTGTGTTATCTTTGGTCTTACTTCCATTTCAGGTCGTGCTTTATTATTTAACATTATGTTGCCAAATGGTGCTTGCTATTGGAGATTACCTATTTCAGCTTTTTTTCAAAAAGAATATGAAAGATATCAAGTTCCAGATATGCAAGTTCAAGAACTTGAATTATGGAATTGTTTTAGCTATTGGCCTAGTGTTCATTGTTTTGATTGGTTAGATGGTTTGAACGGAAAATATTTAGGAATTGACAAAAAATTTTATCATGGCAAATATTTATTCACAATTGATTGGGCACATCCAGACACTAATATCTTGGATACAGAACATTCTGAAATACCTCAAGAACATAAGTGTGCACACATATTGGCTCTTAATAACGGTAATTTTGCAGGTCAGCCTAATAATCGTCTTTTGTGGCATGTTAATAGTTACACTACTGATAACAGCTGGCCAGACTATAAAGTCCAAACTACATATTGGGATGCAGAAGATACAAAAATGGTAACAGAGGATTCAAATAATATGTTTTATCAAATGGAGGAAAAAAATGAATCTGACACGTAATTTTACTCTCTCAGAGTTAACTAAATCAGATACTGCTATACGTAAGGGCATCAATAACAATCCTAACGCAGAGCAGATAGAAAAATTAAAAGCGTTGTGCGAAAATATTCTTCAGCCGATACGTGACCATTTTGGCAGAGTTAAGATCACCAGCGGTTTTCGTAGTGTGGAATTATGTGAAGCAATTGGTAGTTCTGCTAGATCGCAGCATGCACGTGCAGAGGCCGCAGACTTCGAATGTATTGGCGTAGATAATGCTGAATTAGCTGATTGGATACATCAAAATCTTCCATATGATCAGCTTATATGCGAGTTCTACACTCCAGGAGAACCCAATAGCGGGTGGATTCACTGCAGCTATGTCTCTGATCAACCAAGAGCATCATATTTATGGGCATACAAAAGTGAAGGAAAAACAAAATATAAACCAATTATTGGTAAAGCAAAAGACCTTATCTAATCCTATTGCTAAAAATCTAAGGTCTAGAACTTATAAACCAAAAGTGATACAATCAAAGAAGTTGTACAACCGCAAAAAGGAGAAACATGGCTATCAAACATAGAATTAAATTTAAAGCAGCAATGGGTAGAGCAGCATTTAGCGAAACTACTTCCAAAGCACCAGGTACAAAAATGAAAGAAGAACCTTATAATGGTTCTTATATGCATTCAGAAATAGCAGGAAAAAAAGTTTCTAATCCTAGTTTAGTAAAATATTACGGACCTATGTTGAAAGGATTTAAAAAATAATGGCAACATCTGGGACTACTACATTTGATTTAAACATTGATGAGATTATCGATGAGGGATATGAGCGATGTGGTTTGTCAACTAATGCCGGATATGATTTAAGATCTGCTAGAAGAAGTTTAAATCTTTTATTTGCAGAATGGGGTAACAGAGGAATTCATCTTTGGAAAGTTAATTTAAATACAATTGCTTTAGTGTCAGGACAGGCAGAATATTCAACAGCTGCAAATGTAAATGATGTATTAGAGGCATTTGTTTCAACTTCTGCTAATAACACTGGCGATAGAACTGATGTATCTTTAACAAAAATAGATAGATCTGCTTATGCAGCTTTACCAAACAAAGGGGCAACTGGTCAACCTTCACAATATTATGTCAAAAGAGAAACTTTGCCTAAAATATTTTTATACATTACACCTGATTTAAACACTTACACACATTTAAAATATTATTCTATTAATAGAATTGAAGATGCTGGGGCTTATACAAATCAAGCAGACGTGGCTTATAGATTTTTACCTTGCATGTGTGCAGGGCTTGCTTATTATCTTTCTATGAAAAAAGCACCACAATTAGTTCAACAAAATAAACTTGTGTATGAAGACGAATTAAAAAGAGCTCTAGATGAAGATGGTCAAAGAGCTTCAACGTTTATTGCACCACAAACATTTTATCCAACGGTAAGTTAATATGGCTAAATTTGCAACAGGAAGTAGATCACAGGCAATATCAGATAGATCTGGTCAAGCTTTTCCATATAATGAAATGGTAAGAGAATGGAACGGATCTTTAGTTCACATATCTGAGTTTGAACCTAAACATCCACAGATACAAAGAAGATATAATACAGCAGATGCAATAGCTTTACAAAATACTAGACCACAAAGATTTCAACAACCACAAACAATGAAATCATTAAATCCTACATTTGCACCTAACGATAATACAATAGTTGATTCTGGTGGTGCCACCGTAACAGTGGTTAATGTTTCATTACCAGGTAATTTTGATTTTCAGGTCAATAGATCTTTATTTACCGGTAATGGTATAACTACCACTGTTGCCTCAATGGTGCCACAAAATCCATCTGAGCAAAATAGAGAAAGACAATTAGATATTTCACTTGGGAGTGTAACAATAACAACATAATGGCAATAACTTATTCAGATTTTTTGACTCAAATTAGAAGCTACGCTGAGGTAGATAGTAATGTATTATCTGATACTTTACTTGATCAATTTATTAGAAACACAGAATTAGATATTGCGGGCAAAGTTGATTATGATGATACCAGAAAATATTCTACATCTAATTTTAACACTAATAAAAGATTTTTAGTAATGCCATCTGATTTTTTAGTGATTAGATCTTTACAAGTTTTTGCTTCATCTGATTTATCCTCTGCAAGAACATATATGGAAAAAAGAGATACAAGTTTTATATCAGAATTTAATGGTTCTGGAGCTACAGGACAACCAAGATTCTATGCTAATTGGGATGAAAATAATATTGTTGTTGCACCCATACCTGATCAGGCTTATGCTGTGCAATTAAATTATATTATCACACCTCCACATTTTACTAGCACGAATAATACATTCTTGGCACAATACCAAGAGGCCATGCTTTTACATGGTGTTTTGGTAGAAGCTTTTGGTTATCTCAAAGGCCCCATGGATATGTACAAACTATATAAAGAGAGGTATAATGAAGGCTTACAATCTTTTGCGGCACAACAAATGGGTAGACGTAGAAGAGCGGAATACGATGATGGAGTTATTAGACAGAAAATAGCATCTCCATCACCGAATACAATATTATAAGGAGAAAAATTATGGCAATAGCACAAGCAGTAGCAAATTCTTTTAAGAAAGAAATCTTAGAAGGTATACATGATCTTGAATCAGGAGGTGATGTATTTAAACTAGCACTTTATACAAGTGCAGCAAACTTATCAGCAGCAACAACTTCTTTTACTACAGGAAGTGAAGTAGCAAATACAGGTCAATACGCTTCAGGCGGAGGAGTATTAACTGGACAATCTACTTCCTTAGACACTGGAGTAGCAATTGTTGATTTTGCAGAATTATCATTTACTGGAGTAACACTTACAGCAAGAGGTGCATTAATTTATAATACATCTGAATCAAATAAAGCTGTAGCTGTTCTTGATTTTGGTGGAGATAAAACAGCAACTGCGGGGACTTTTACAATTCAGTTTCCAACGTTTAATTCAACAAACGCAATATTAAGAATTAGTTAAGGAGGTTGCATGGCTCTTGTCATTGACGATAGAGTTAAAGAAACAAGCACCTCAACTGGAACTGGTACAATTACTTTATTAGGTGCTTCACAGGATTTCGTAGGATTCGTTGGCGGTATTGGTGCCAGCAATAGTACGTACTATTGCATTACTAATACTGGATCCGATGAATTTGAAGTAGGAACCGGTGTTGTTAATGCAGGGGTAACTCTTACAATAACCGTTGTTGATCCAGGTGGTGGTAACAAATATTATACAGATGGTAGTTTACAAACCACAATAAATTTAGCAGAGGGTGTTACTTACACATTTAATATGGATGATGCTTCAGTTGCATCACACCCATTAAAAATTTCAACAACTTCTGACGGAACACACAATGGTGGCACAAGTTATAATACTGGCGTAGTCTATAAATTAGATGGCAGCGTTGTAACTGAATCTGCATATGTTTCGGGTTTTGCTTCAGCAACAACAAGAAGATTAGAACTAACTGTGGCCGCCTCTGCACCGACTTTATATACTTATTGTAGTTCTCACTCAGGAATGGGTTATGCTTTAACTACAACTGGTACAGGAACTTTATCAAGAGCAACAGTGATATCATCTACTAATTCAAATAATTTAGTTAACTTTTCAGCTGGAACAAAAGAAGTTTTTTGCACAATACCATCGACAAAAACTATTTCACCAGGAATGGAAGCTACGACTTATGTGGTTACACATAATTCTACTTTGTCAGAAGATCAAACATTAGATTCAGGAGTATTAGCGGGACCAGTGACTATCACTGGAACACAAACAGTAACAGGGACTTTGGTAATTATATAATGAGTAAACTTGAAGTAAATACAATTGCACCACAATGCGGAACAACCTTAACTTTAGGTGAATCAGGTGATACTGTAACTTTAGGAAGTGGTGCTAGTCAATCTGGTTTTGGGAGAACTGGAGCAGTTAATTGGCAAACAACCAAAAAAACACTTGCTTTTACAGCAGCAAATGGAGAAGGTTATTTTGTAGATACTGCTGCTAGTGGTGCGGTGACAATGACATTACCGTCATCACCAAGTGCTGGAAACATTGTTGCTGTAAAAGATTACAACGGAAATTTTGCAACAGCAAATTTGACAATTGCTAGAAATGGATCTCCTATTAATGGAGCTAACTCTGCAGATGTAATTGTAAATACCAATGGAGCATCGATTGTTTTAGTTTACGTAGATGCATCACAAGGTTGGGTAGCAACTCAAGATGATGAATCAACTTTTGCAGGTGAAGCTTTTGTAGTAGCAACTGGTGGTACAATAACCACTTGTGGTAACGACAAAATTCATACTTTTACAGGCCCTGGTACTTTTGCAGTTAGCCAGGCAGCAAGTAGTGCAACAAATAACAAAGTTTCTTATTTAGTCCTTGCTGGAGGTGGTGGAGCTGGACATAGTTTTCCAACTAGTAACGCTGGTGGTGGCGGTGGAGCTGGTGGATATAGAGAAGTAAAAAATCCAATTAATCCTTTTACAGCAAGCCCTTTAGATGGTTTTTGTACACCAGCAAATGTAATAACTTTAACAGCAACATCTTTTCCAATTACAGTTGGAGGAGGTGGTCCAGGAGCACCAGCTTCAGGACCAAGTGCTACTTCAGGTTCACCTTCAATTTTTTCAACAATAACTGCAGCAGGTGGAGGAAGAGGCGCTGCAAATGGACCAGGCACACCAGCAGCTGCTGCTACAGGCGGTTCAGGTGGTGGAGGTGCTGGAGGCACATCTTGTGCATCTATTGGTACTGGAGCAGCGGGAAATACACCACCAGTAACACCTCCACAAGGTAACTCTGGTGGAACTAACTACAAAGTAGCTACAGGAAATCCTCCAGATAACCCTGGAGCAGGTGGCGGAGGAGCTTCGGCTGCTGCACCTACTGCACCAACAGGTGCAGGTGGAAACGGTGGAGCTGGTGTAGCTACAAGTATTAATGGTACACCGACAACAAGAGCAGGTGGTGGAGCAGGTGGTGGAAGTCCAAGTGGTACAGGTGGAGCAGGTGGTGGTGCAGATTCTGCAGGTAATGGAACAGATAATACTGGGGGCGGTGGTGGTGGCACTATGGATGGAAGTGCTGGTGGTAATGGTGGTAGCGGTATAGTAATAATTAGATATAGGTTTCAATAATTATGAGCAGTAAAATAAAAGTAGATAATATAGCAGACCAAGGCAATAATAACATGTTAGTTAAGTGTGGAAGCACACTTACTATAGGTGCTACGGGTAACACAATTACTTTAGCATCTGGTGCTAGTCAAACTGGTTTTGGTAGAACAGGAACAGTTGATTGGCAAACAGGAGATATAAAAACATCAACGTTCACAGCCGTAAATGGTCAAGGATTTTTTTGTGATACTAATGGTGGTGCTTTTACTTGTAATCTGCCAGCAGGATCTGCAGGAGCGATTATTTCTTTACAAGATTATAGAAATACATTTGATACAGAATCCTTAACAATAACACCAAATGGTTCAGATAAAATTAATGGTGGAGCAGGTAATATTATTTTATCTACAGAAGGTGAGGGAATCACTTTAGTTTACATTGATTCAACAGTTGGTTGGAGATCAATTCAAGATAATGATTTTGCTACTCCAGGTTCAAATTTTTTACTTGCAACAGGTGGAACTATTACAACTTGTGGAAACGACAAAATTCATACTTTTACAGGACCAGGGACTTTTGCAGTTTCTACTTTAGCAGCATGTTCAGCAAACAATGTGCTTTCTTATGCAGTTGTTGCTGGTGGTGGTGGAGGTGGTACAGGAGATGTATCTGGTGGTGGCGGAGCAGGTGGTTATAGAGAAGTCAAATCTCCTGTTACTCCATTTACTGCTAGTCCCTTAGATGGTTATCCAAGCTCACCCAATAGAATTACAGCTACAATAACATCTTTTCCAATAACTGTCGGTGCTGGTGGTGCAAATGGTGGACCACCATCACCCCCAGGCACCTCTGGTTCAAACGGAAATCCTTCAGTTTTTAGTACAATTACAGCAGCTGGTGGTGGCGGAGGTGCAAAAGGCTGCGGACCCTCTGGTGTTACTGGTTCAAATGGTGGTTCAGGTGGCGGAGGTTCTTTTTCAACCTCAGGAGGTACAGGAAATACGCCTCCTACAAATCCCGCTCAGGGAAACAATGGAGGTAGTGGAGGTCCAAGTGGTGCACCTGCTTATGGAGCAGGAGGTGGCGGAGGTGCTGGTGCTACAGGATCGAATGGTACACCCTCAGTAGGTGGTGCAGGTGGCAATGGAGTAGCAACAGAAATTACAGGTTCATCAGTCACAAGATCTGGTGGTGGAGGTGGAGCAAGAAATGATGCTGCAGCAGGTGGTGCAGGAGGATCTGGTGGTGGTGGAACTGGAGGTGGAAATGGAGTTGATGCCGTAAATGGAACTGCTAATACTGGTGGTGGTGGAGGTGGATTAGATAATGATACTCCTGCTGGTGGAACTGGTGGTTCAGGTATAGTAATAATAAGGTATAAATTTCAATAGGTAATATGAGTGAAGTTAAAGTTAACAAAATTACACCAACAGCAAATTGTGGCACAGTCACACTTGGAGATAGTGGCGATACGATTACAATACCTTCAGGTGTCACCTTAACTTCTGCAGGAGCAATTACTAATTCAGGCACAATAACGAACACCGGAACAATATCTGGTGGTACGATTACAGGAAATATACAGAATACAGTTAGTTGGCAAACAGGATCAATAAAAACTTCTGGCTTTACTGCAGTTGCAGGCGAGGGTTATTTTTGTGATACCAGCAGTGGTGCATTTGCAGTGACTCTTCCAGCTTCGCCATCTGCAGGTAATTTAGTGGCAATAAAAGATTATTCTTTCACAGCAGATACGGCAAATATTACGATAAACAGGAATGGATCAAACATACAAGGTAATGCTAATAACTTTGTTATTTCTACTGAAGGAGCTTCAATTTTTTTAATTTATGTCGATGCAACAAAAGGTTGGTTACTTGTTGGAGCAGCAAAAAAAGCAGACATAGCAGAACAGATTTTATTTGTAACAGCAACTGGTGGTAATTCAGTTATAACTAATGGTAATTTTAAAACACATATATTTACAAGCCCAGGAACTTTTTGTGTATCTTGTGCAGGAAACCCTGTTGGTTCAGACAAAGTAGATTATTTTGTAGTAGCTGGTGGCGGTGGCGGCTCAGGAAATAACGGAGGTGGTGGAATTGGAGGAGGAGCAGGTGCAGGTGGATTTAGATTGTCTAATAGTGTTGGCTGTATTCCAGCACCAACAATGTCTCCATTAGCAAACCCATCTGGGTTATCCGTTCCAGCTACAGCTTATCCAATAACAGTTGGTGGCGGTGGTGCGGGAGGTGTTGGTACACCAGGTTCTCCGTTTTGTGGATACCCAGGTTCTCAAGGAGCCTCTTCAATATTTTCAACAATAACCTCAGCTGGTGGTGGAAGATCAGATGGAAATATTTGTCAAAATTCTGGAGGATCAGGCGGTGGAGCTAATACTCAACCAAAAGTTTCTGGTTCAGGAAATACTCCACCAGTTAGTCCTCCACAAGGTAATGACGGAGGATATAATCCTGGTGGTAGTGGAAATCCAGGTTATACAAGAGGCGGTGGCGGAGGTGCTGGTGCTGCTGGTGGTAATGCTCCAGGTAATACACAAGGTGGTAATGGCGGTATTGGGTCTTATTTAGCTGATAGTGTAATTGGTCCTACTGCTCCAAGTTATGGTGAGCCAGGGCCTGTAAGTTCAACGAGATATTATGCAGGAGGTGGCGGTGCTGCAATCCATAATAATCCATCTAGTCAAGCTGGTGATGGTGGTACTGGTGGTGGTGGTGATGGTGTTGGGGAAACAGGTAATGGAGCAAATGGAGTGGTCAATACTGGTGGTGGTGGCGGAAGTTCTGGTGGATCTGGTTATGCAAGTTGTAGTTTACAAAATGGTGGATCAGGTGGATCAGGGATTGTAATTATTCGTTACAAATACCAATAATGAGTGAGATAAAAACAAACAAAATTAGTCCAAGAAAGGACACCACAACTACTATCGGTGATAGTGGAGATTCAGTTACTATTTCATCAGGAACTACAACAACTAATCAAGGCACAATAAATACTGCAGGAATTACAGGTGGCACAATCAACAATACTACAGGCACAATAAATTTATCTGGAGTTATAGATTGGGAACTCACACCACAATCAGGAGATTTTAGAGCTGTAGCTAATAAAGGATATTTTATTGATACATCATCAGGAGCACGTGAAATAACAATGCCTGATAGTCCCTCAGCAGGTGATGTTGTGGCATTCAAAGATTATGCACTTACTTTTAATACAAATCGTTTAACAATTAAAAATGGTGGAGATAAAATTCAAGGGTCTGATAGTGATTTTGAAAACACAACTAAAGGTGCTGCATTAGAATTTATTTATGTAAATGCTACTAAAGGTTGGTTACTAATTGATTTTGCACAAGCAAGTGATATTGCAGGCATTGAAGAATTTATTGTAGCCACAGGTGGCACAATTACTACAAGTGGAGATTACAAAATACACACATTCACAAGTCCTGGAACTTTCTGTGTTTCATGTGTTGGAACTTGTTCAGGTTCAAATAAAGTAGATTATTTAGTCATTGCTGGTGGAGGCGGTGGTGGAAAAGGAAGAGCAGGTGGTGGAGGTGCTGGTGGTTATCGAACTTCCTATCCAAGTCCACAAGGAACTCTTCCAGTATCTGTGCAAGGTTATCCAATCACAGTTGGGGGTGGAGCATCAGGATCTTCCGATACAAGTCAATTTGGAGGTAACGGAAATGATTCTTCAGCCATTGGAATAACATCAACAGGAGGAGGTGGAGGTTCAAGTAATGCTTCTCTTGCCCCAAATCCTTCAACTTTTAATTATGGAGGCCATCCTGGAGGTTCTGGTGGAGGTTCAGCAATTTGGTTAGGCATTCCTTGTCGATCAGGTCGAGGTAATACACCTCCAACTACTCCGCCACAAGGAAATCCTGGAGGTTTTAACCCAGTAGGTTGGCCAAACACAATCGCTACTGGCGGTGGTGGTGGAGCAAGTGCTGCAGGAGGAGATGGTTTACCTTCTAATGTTTCAGGTGCTGGAGGAGCAGGTTCTGCATCAAGTATTACAGCATCCCCCGTTACCAGAGCAGGTGGTGGCGGTGGTGGTAATGATAATGGAAATACTGCTGGTGCTGGAGGTGCAGGTGGTGGAGGTGCTGGAGGTGTAAATG
>Ga0209232_1001684_pt1 | contig 11650 bp, 18 predicted proteins | sample ETNvirenome_2_60_FD_184066 | JGI IMG/M metagenome (GOLD analysis project Ga0209232, IMG submission 184066) | Marine viral communities from the Pacific Ocean - ETNP_2_60 (SPAdes) (version 2) | ecosystem: Environmental > Aquatic > Marine > Oceanic | place: Pacific Ocean | collected 2013-06-22
CAGCACCCGCCGCAGCATAAGATGTTGAAGCACCAACGAAGAATAGCGATTTAAGAGACTTACGACGTGCCGGAACATTAATAACCTGATTACCAACTGCAGCCGCAGGGACGTTGCCATTGAAGTGAGTGTAGTCTGTGCCGTTGAGAACTAATTTGCCTCCCGACATCTCTTGTACCATCCTTAACTGAGCATCAACTTCAGGACCGACTTCAACGAGCTGGGCAATATACCGGACATTATCAACCGTGTATGATGTTCCAGCAGCAGGAGCAGCAGCCGTGAAAGCACCAATATCAAGCTGAGGCGCGAGCTCAATTTCGATGGTCAGGGGCGAGCTTCCTAATAGCTGAAGCGGGACCATCTTCGACTGTGTGCTTCCGATAAGGCCATTCATAAGGGGGATAGAGAAGGTGTATGCGACACCGTTAGCAACAAGACCATCAGTATTCGAGGGAGTATTAACAATAGCACCAGACACCTCCGCAGCAGGAGCAGGGTTCATACTATTATTATTACCCGCCTGATTGGCGAAACGCTGGCCTTCAGTGAGAGAGCGGTGGGCAAGACCATCAACACCAGACTGAGAAGGTAGGATAATAGCACTCATCAATTTATTGTAATGATTCACATCAGAAAGGACCGTTCCCGCCTGCTCAACCCTCAATCGGCGAATAATTCCGTGGCCTCCGCCGTAGTCAAAACCGACAGCCTGACCAGAGTTATTTGTTAGACGAAATCTTAAATAAGAATGTCTTGTGTCAAGGAATGCCGAGGCCGATACATCAATACGAATAATATTGTTGGCATTATCGGCGAATGCTTGACCGTTTGTGGGGAAGAAAGAACGTCTGCGAGAACGACTTTCTACGGCGAGCGGCAAAATTTTTGTGTAATCTACAGATTTTGGTAATACGCGACCTTCACTCATATTTTTATAATATAAGTTATATAAAAAAAATAAATAAAAAATTAAAAATTTTAATTAGGGATCATTGTGACTTCCAATTGTATAAAATATTTACCAACATCACCCCCCACCAAGGCACCATTATTGCAAATACACGTCTTCAGACGGCTTAATGGATCAACGAATCTGACTCTTAATTTTTGACCAAACGGATTAGAACATAATAGAGCAGACGAATCTCTCTGCATTCCTAACCAACCAAATCCACCGGCAGCCGGAGTGAAATCTGCTCCCGTACCGACATTAACTACTTGACCAGGTATAAGTTGTCTAAATCCACTTATTTCTTGGACAGGGCTGTTTTTATCACCGGCCGCTCCAACAGCAGCATTAATAACCGCTGTTCCAGTTTGGGCAGAGGCTGCAGACAATTGTAATTCAATGGCGGGAGCAGCTAGACCAACGGCAGCACCAGCAGCTCCGGCTGTTGCCCAAGTCGGAGCAGCGGGAGCTGCGCCTCCAGCAGCAGGTACTCCAGCACCAGCAGCAAAAGCATCACACTTAATTCGACATTGACTATATTTATCATTATTAGCAATGAAAGTCGGAACTGGTATATTTATCTCATATTGACCATCACCATCCACTACGGCACCAACAACGACCGGCGCGGCAGCGATGTTAGCCTGGCGGTAGAGTTCACCAGCGATAGCAATAATAACTCTAAATTTAAGTTTTTCTTCATCAATCGAATATACGTTGACAGCATTAATATTATCCATTATATAGTAAATAATTATTTTTTTTTTCCTTTAAAATCTTATAATAATTTTTAACTTTGGGATACGAATACATAAAATTTACGAATAAACTTGAATATAATAAAATACTTTCGGCAGCGACCATTATATCAGTACTTAGATAATTATCTGTGTTCAGCAAATAAATCTTTTCTTAATTCAGCGTGTTCTGCTTTTGGTTTCTTTGATTGTTGTTTTCTTTCTATTTCTTTTTGCTTTTTTTCTTCTTTTTCTTTCTTTAACTCTTCTTCTTTACTTGGTTTTTTAAAGGGTTTTGCTAGTGTATCAGCCGCCCCAGCAACACCTTTTCCAGCAGCAATTCCTTCTTTTGTTGCTTTAAAAGCACCCTCCCAATCATCCTTTCGCATAGCGTCTATAGCTGCGTCTCCAGCATCAATTGCTTTTGATACTCCTTTTGCTCCTTTTGCTAATGCTTCTACACCTTTACTAGCAGCACCAAGACCGGCGAGACCCGCCGCCGTCACCGTGCCTATACCGGGGACCAGCGCCGCCCCAGTAGCAAGAAAAGCGGAAACGTCTCCAACAACACCAGCAACATCAGAAATCGTGTCTGCGTGTTCTTCTACAAATTTTTTACCCACATTATAACCTTCAGTTGCTTTTTCACCAATCCATTCTCCAGCCGGTTTTATGGCGTAGTCCCAAGCATCTCCTAATATACCCCAACCCATTATGTTATATTATATTCTTTATTTTTTTGTCTCTTTCTTCTCTTTTTTCTTTTTAGTCTCTTTAACTTTAGGGCGCTGTGGTATTCGGTCTGGTCTTGGATTTTTAACTATTTCTGTATCTTCTACGACTTCATCTTTAATGTTTGTCGAGTCCCAAATTTCTCGAAATTCTGGTTGATCTGGAAGATCTCTTTCGTGTATAAAATTCATCATTAATGATGCATCAAAGTGTAATCCATTCAAATCAACATCTACATTCTGTTGGTTTGTTAATCTTAAAGAAACATTCGTAATTGTTTTTGCTTTAATTAATAATTTATGAACCGACCCATTCACAGGCTCAACTCTGATAGTTCCACCACTTTCAGCATTAATAGGTATTCGCGCCAGGATATTTGAAAATCCACCACCTATGTGACTATCTAATACACTATTCGTTGATAAATTTGTTCTTAAAAATAGACTTCTTACTGATGCCGTTAAATCCCCTACATTCTCAGCAACTAAAGGAGTAGCTACACTAAAAGGACTTCCTACGCTTGGAGTATCTATGCCAGGACCAGGAACAACACCACCATTACTATATCCACTTTCCCAAAGGGCTGCCCCATTCCACCCAACATACAAATCTCCATCATTAATAGGGATTGGATGACGAACTATAAATCCCAATTCTTCATTCATATTTCCTCCAATTGTTCCAATCGGAAAAAAAGGACTGACATTACTTATTCCAATTGTCATTCTATATCCGCCGGTAGAAGTTATAAGGAAATCAAATTTTAATGTGATCGGGTTCCAACTTACTGTAATAGGAAATAAATTCGGATTTGCGACTGTGTCACCTAATCTTGTTGTTAATGTATGAGCTAATTGTATCGCATTATAATTTCCCTCTGGAATATATATCACTTTGGATTGATTTAATCCTTCATCAAATAGACCGGCTGCGTCGTACGAGGCACAAGTTCCATAAGAGGTTATTTGAATTGTTATTCTTGTATTATGACCTGTGTCAAAATAATAAAAACTATAAGGAATTTCAGCACTATACAAACTTAATAATATAATGTGATGAGGGGGAACTGCTATTGGTTCTTCTAATGAAAAATCAAAATCAGTATCGAATGGACCGTATCTCGTAGTCGCATCTTTACTATTTATATATAAAACTCTTGATGCTGGTGTTTCCACTTCAGGTAAAGACATTATTATATATAAAAACAATAAATAAAAATATTTCGTTTAAAAAAAGATCTTAATCAAACTCAACTTCAATCTTTCCCTGAGCAACTTCTAATCCAACTGGAACATCTTTACTAGGTTTTTTTCTCATCTTCTTAATGGCGTTCTTTGTTTCTTTTTTTGTTAATAATTGTCCTGTTGAATATCTCGCCATAACTCCGTGATATTCACTTGGAAGACGAGGATATTTCGACGCATACCAAGCCTCAACATCTTCTAAACTATCTTTACTCATGGTTAAAGAGGCTGGTGTTAATTTAGGTAATTCTTTATCATCTCCTTCACTTGTCTTAAAACTATAATCATATCTATTCAGGTGAACTATTTGTGGACACTGATCAAAATCATCAATATCATCTTTCTTTAATATAGCATAATTAAAACGAGGATCATTAGATTGAATTAAAACATTACGACACTTTTTCAATTCGACTTTGTCTTTATGGTTCATTATACTTTAACTTAGATTTTAATTTTAATGTTTTACTTTAACTTCTGACCCTTTCTTTGGTCTTCCTCTTTTGTGCGCCTGTTTCCCTGTTTTTTTATGAACTTCTTTTGTTCCTCCCTTCGCCGGTGCCTTTCTGGCTTTCTTCTGTAATTCTAAATTATGTTTAGCGACTTTATCTAATAGAGGCGCTGGTAGTTTATCATACTGTTTTTTGGTGATGGCGTTATTTTCTAAGGCTTTTTTTGCGATGGCTGAAGGCATTAATATTATTTATAATATAATAAATATTTTTTTTTTTGTAATATTGATCTTTTATTTTATTAAAATTTTAAGTGTCGTCGGCTCCTTCGTAATCCTCTACCCGTCCTCCTCCCCGGGGCAGCGTCGGAGACGGCGTCTCTAATAGCTGCTCAAGTCTCTGGGCTGGGGATCCACTGTACCCCTCCTGAATAATCGTCCTCGGTCGAGGGGCCGGAGCGTCCTGTGGCATCCCGGGGCCAACCCCTCCCCCCCCTTCGTGTGATGTTGCGGGAGACAAAACTAATTCCTCCTCCTCTATCGGTAACGCTTCCCTCCAGCCGTGGGGACGAGGAACTCCCCTTGTATCTCGTAAAGGTTTGTCTGTACGTTCCCTACCTTCCCTCTTTGCCGTCGCTCGTTCTTCCAACTCCCTTTTATTAAACTCTTGCGCTTCCGTCAGTTCTGAAGGGACTGATGGTAATTGTGATGCTGGCGCGTCTTCCCCTTCACCGTGTCCTAATCCAAAAGCGGGTTGTAACTCTCCAGCCCCCCCTTCTTCTTCAACTGGAATTTGAAAACCGCCTCCGTGCTGTTCCCCAGCTCTAAAAGGTCGTGACTCTGGAGCACCACTACCAAAACCAACACGCTCCCCTTGAGGTGCTGACAATCCTCCGCCCTGAACTAATTCACAGCTCTCTTGTAACTCTCTAACGGCCTGCTCCTCTTCAGCGGGCTGGTCTTCGATGGAGCGATGAAGGCTTCCCGATCCCCGGACTCGATCTCGATGCTGATCGTGTGTAGCCTGATGGAGAGCGGAGAAGAACTCGCGCAGCCGACCGCCCCCTTCTCCCTCCGCTGGCGAACCGGCCGAGTCCCTGCTTACCGATGGCCAGCCACCGCCCAGTGAGCGATCGGAGCGAGGAGAGCGAGGAGACCGAGGTTCCAAACGTTGCTCGGGCTCGGGCTGGGGGGCTCTTTCCAACTCCTCGCTCCTCGTGACCAGCCGCCGCAACTCGGCCTCTTCCACATCGCGGCCAAGCATCTGTTCTTGGTGAACTGCCTGGTCCCTCGCTCGTTCTTGTTCTGAAACCTGTAATCGTTCTAATAATTCCGCCTCCCGCGCCTGCCTCTCAGCGACACCTTCAGCGTGCGCAACTTTTCTTTGCTCTAATCCGTGTTGAAGTTCAAATCGGCGAAGGTCCTCAACTCTATCTTCATCTTCACGCCTTCTTGCATCTTGCCTTAATGCATGCCGGAGGCGCTCCTGGTCTGCCTCTTCATTGCGAAGGCGTTCACGATCAGCTGCCATTCGTCGATCCTGTTCATTCATTAAATCAACTCTGAACTGCTCCTCTCTGTCAGCTGCCGCATCGTCTCGCTGCCCTTGTATATGGAATTGTCTTTGTCTTTCAGCTCTATCTCTATCTGCCTGTCGTGCATTCATATCCAATTGTCTTCCTTGTAATCTAAGTCTGTCTCTCTCTAATTGATAATTCCTTTGGGCGTTTCTATCTGCTACTCGTTGCCTTTGCGCCTGTACTGCTGGATCCCAGTGAAAACCACCATCTCCGCCGGCTCCACCAAAGGCCGCGAGGATATCACCCAGCGTAGGAGCAGGGCCTTCACCAAATACACGAGGTTCTTGTTCATCTTTATATCTTCTTTGACCTCCAGTGGTTCCTCGTGCATGCCCGTACCGTTCTCCGTGTACAGGGTCTTCAAAAATCTTTTGTTTTCTTTTAATTTCAGCTACTTCACCGCGTAAACTTCTTTTTGCTCCTTTCTTTTGTGTTCTTTTTCTTTTTGCCTGTGCCTTACGGACAGCTTTCGTTGGTTCATATTGTAGCCTCTGTGTCTGTAGTAATAATCTTCTTGAAGCATCGGCATTCTCAAATCTTTCTAAAAATTCCGGAGTATCTGGATTTACTGGAATCTGGGCATGCCTCTGCTTCCAGTATTGTATATTTCGTCTCTTCTCCGCATCCATTCTATAATATATATTTTGATTTTTTGTTTAAAATCTTCAAATTATTTTATTTAGTAAAGTATAATAGATGCCTTTTACATTCAATCAAGAACTTTGGGAACTTGGGAGAAACATAGAAGACAAAACATTACCCTTAATTAATAATCATTACAATTGTAATTTTGAAAGGAATGAGAATGATATATTTGATATCTTAGACTTTAAAGATGATGATAAAAAAAAGATTGTTGAAATTAAAGGAAGAAGGATTCCAAGTACTCAGTATGCTGAAACGATAATAACTGCATCTAAGGTTACGGCTGGATTTCAAAAAATAGACGATGGATATCAAGTATATTTTGTTTTTGTATTTACTGATAAAATATTTGAATATGAATTAAAAGAAGATACTGACTTTAAGTGTAAATTTACTGGAACAAATTGTATTAAACATTATTTAATACCTATTGACCAACTAATAGAAATAAAAAAAATTATTGATGATAAGGATTAATATATACAATATTATATTATATTATGTCAGCAGCAGGAGTAGAATTGAACGGAGGTCAATTACAAAACTTTACAATCGATCAAGCAGCAGGAGCTTTTGCATTAACTCTTGGAGCAATTGGGACTTTGTTATTAGTGATTTGGCAGTCGCGTTGTTTGTGTAAGTGTAGATTAGGATTGAATGATAAGTGTGAGTTGTTCTATTGTGAAAGACAACCACCACCCGACGCAGAAGACGCAGATGAAGAAAAGGGTAAGAAAAAAGATAAAGATAAAAAACAAAGGACGAAACCGAAACCTACTCCATCAGTGGAGGCTCTCGCGGCCGCCGCCTTAGAGGCTGAGCCTGAGCCTGAGCCAGAGCCAGAGCCAGAGCCAGAACCTATTGTCCCTGCGAAAGCGAAGAATAATCCTTAATAATATTAGGACTACTTATAACTAGTTGATTAAAATTTTTATGGATCATCTTATCTTCTGGTAGACTTGTGTCTACATACATAAAATTATGTTTTTTATCATATATATATTTAAGTACATCTTCATATTCTTTTTTTGGTATAAGTATCATCTCTTCAAAAATAGAATCTTTTTCTTTCTTCTGTGGGTTATAGTAGAATACGGCGTGACTAGCTGTTTTCCTAAGTTTAGGATCAATTTTATTGTATGTTTGACTGGTTGCGATAATACTACAACTTCCACCTGCTCCGCATAAGTGTCTTCTATTAAAAAAGATTTTTTGTAATTTATTCTCGATTGCTCCTTTCCCTTTACCACGAATATCACTAATACAATCATCTAAAATTAAAAGCGTTTTCTCTCCACTGTCTTTCATATCTTCAAGAACTTCATCAATATTTTCTAATGTTACTTCATCGAACTTCTGTTCCTCTGGTATTAATTCAAAGGGATCATCCTCCATAGTAATTAAACTTGGAGAAAATACGTACACTTTATCGAATTTACGATTGAAAGCTTTTCCCTGTTTGCAAACAAGTGATAATATTAAGGACGTTTTTCCCATACCTGGCTTTCCTGAAATAATTAATGCAAAGCCTCCCTTCTGGGGGAGAGGTTTTGGAATTGTATCATCTACATCATCACAGCTAAATTTTTGACCAGAAACTACAATTTTTTTATCATACTCTTTTTCCTCAATAGAAGTCATTATATATATATTAATATATATTTATTTTCCAACCTTCTTCATAGCAATTTTATGTGCTTCACCAAAGGTTTTTCCTTGTTTCATAGATTCTTTCATCTCTTCAATGTGTTTTTTAGTATGATGTTTTGAATGTCTTTTTAGTGTGTCTTTCTGCCTTTGTGTTAATTTACCGTTTCCACCTTGATGTCCTTTTTTGTTTCCATACGCCATTATATATAATATATATTTATTTTTTCTTTGTACCCTTCTGAATACCAATAGTTTTTAATCCAACCTCAACTGCCTTATCTTTGGCTTCATCAAGTGCCAAATCTACCAATGGATCAGGGACCGCGGCTCCCAGACCGATAGCCCCAAGTGCTGTTCCAAGTATTCCAAACATTCTTTAATATATTAGTATATATTATTATGGGGCGATAAAATTTGTTTGAGTTTTAGTCCCTTTTGATTTAGGGTGTTGATCTTTATCTCCAATTGAATCAGTAGAACCACCCTTACTACCTAATACATTATTGCGTATCCCACCCCACCCATAAAGGTGTTCCTTCACGCTGGTGTCCGCTACAACCGTAGGTGTCTTGGACGGGTTCTTATGAACCACACCTGCAGTTCCCGCAATTACTTGAGGTTTGCTCTCCTTGAAACCACCACCAGCGACCCCTGGTCCAGTGGAGACCACCGCCAATAGGTCTTTAGGTGCCTTCGGTTTCACCATTACTGCTCCTTCACCGCTACCTGCTTTTACTTCTCCTTTCTTCATCGCCATTATATATTACTTAATATTTAATTGACAGAAGCTTCTGCCCCTGTGTTTTTAGTTCCTTTCATCGGGGTTTTGTTAAGTGGTTTGTGTCCATACTCTTGAAGTAGAGCATCAAACTTATCACCCAATACAGCATGAATATCACCACGCTCAAGTGCCCCATGATCTAACACGGGGGGTACATTCTCGTGAGTAACAAAAGCATCCATTCGTTCTTTAATGGCGTCCCCTATACTTTCCTTTCTTCCATGAGCCTCTGCTGCCAATTCTTCTCTTTTTCTTTCTACAAATTTCTGTCTTTCTTCTTTCGTCATCTTCGGAGGGCCAAAATCTCCCCTTATCATACTATGCGGAGTTTTTGGTGGTGTCCGTATGTGTGGTTTTCTTGGAGGTGGTTTGTATAACGCTTCGGTCATTGGATTTGCTACTCCGCTTATAAAAGTGCTCATTATTTATAGTAATAAGAATTATAATAAAAATTTAGAAAAGAATTTATTTTGTTTTAGTCCCCTTTTTAAATACACTTGAAATTTTACTACCTAATACACTCGCGGTGGCTTTAGATCCTACTCTGGCGAGGTGGTGAGATCTTGATTCACCGCCCTGTGCCCACGATCCTTTTCTTAATACTCCAACATCTTCTAATCTTTTTTTTAATTCGAAACCACCCGCCGCGAATATACCCCTTAATCTTTCATCAGGAATATCAGTATCTTGAGCTGCTTTTAAAGCACACTGTTGAAAAACAGCGTCCGCTTTCTGAACCTCTTTGGCGGTCGCCTTTGGATTATTAAATACTTTATCGTGGGGTAATCCACAAGTATCAACCTTATCATAAGGTTTATTATAAGGTTTTGTCCCAACTACCGGACGCCCAGCGGCCTTCATTAAACCTTCATAATAATCCGAACCTTTCATTCTGGCGGCGTATTCTGTTCCTGGGCCAGCAAAATTATATTTCTTGGACAGATGGCGTTCTGGGCCTCTCTTCTTGGCTGCTTTAATTTCTTCAGGTGTATAAGACATTATTTATAATATAGATTATATTTTATACAAATCCAAATTTAAATTTGGGGATTTTAGCAGCGCTGGCGGCGGCAGGGATGTCATAATTATTATCATCAACTTTGGTGTTATATTGATCTTGATATGTATCAGGTTCATCAACATCACTAAATTCTTCTTCTGAACTACTTTCCGTAGGAGGAGTTGGAGGTCTACGACTCCTCTGGACTTTTTTACCTTTCTTTTTTCTTTCCTTTTGCCTCCGAGGCTCTGCTTCCGCAGGAGGAGGCATACCATAATAATAATAATGATTCTGTACTATTTGTTCTCTTTGCGCAGTATTGTTCAGTGATGTTTGTCGAGGCGCGCCGACAGGCCTGGACTTCGTCGTTTCTTTGACTTCTTCTTCTTTATGTAATTCTTCTTTAATTCTTTCTGTAATTTGTGTTTTGGCAACTTTCTTTTCTAATTTTTCTTGTTCTTTCAATTCTTTTCTCTTTTTAATATTTTCAGCCCTTTTAATCTTTGCTCTTTCAAAGGCAGCCTTCTGTGCTTCACTTCTAACTTTCTTTGTCTTTGTCTTTGGCGCCGGCTCTGGTGATGGCTCAATTATTTCTTCTTCGGGTCCTCCGGGTCTCTCAATATTTTTTTGATCTAAGTCTTCTTCGATATTTTCCATTCTTTACCTTTAACGTAGAAATTATTTTTACATAATCTAAAATAATTATATTATATAATATTATAATGTTAATTAATGGAAATTGTTTAGATGAGATGAAAAATATTGATGATGAATCAGTTGATTTAATATTTTGTGATTTACCTTATGGTCAAACTTCTTGTAAGTGGGATTGTAAAATTGATTTACAATTATTCTGGAAAGAAGTTATGAGAATTAAAAAATTAAATACTCCAATATTCTTTACAACTACAACTAAGTTTGGCGTGGATTTAATTACATCCGCTCCTAAGAAGTGCTTTTTCAGATATGATATAGTATGGGTTAAATCTGCTCCGGCTGGATTTTTAAGTGCTAAAAAGATGCCTTTACGCAAACACGAACTTATCTATGTATTTTATGAAAAATTACCGTTTTATGATTTATCTTCTCATAAACATAAATTTTTTACTCCTGCAGGTAAGATGACAAAGGATTTTACACCGAATAAAAACGGAAATATTTATGATTGTCCTGATAATCAAGAGTTCACTGGTAGAAACGGACAATCAAGATACGAACCACCACTACCTAATTCTTTATTGGAGATTAAATCAACAAGAGGTAAACACTCAACCGAGAAGCCCGTCGCACTTATGGAATGGATTTTAAAGTATTATTCAAAAGAAGGAGATACAGTATTAGATCCCACGATGGGAAGTGGTTCTACGGGAGTTGCTTGTAAGAATATGAATCGTAATTTTATAGGTATAGAAAAAGATCCAGAAATATATGAAGTTGCTGTTGGTCGCCTGGCGCCAGCCGGCGAAGAATAGAAAAATAAAATATATAATAATTATATAATGATTAGAAACATCCGTCACATACAAATAAAGAAAGTTGCCTATCATCCTAATTTATTCAAAGCTATTTTAACTTATGAATCACCACGCACTAAATATGATGAGAGTGATGATATCGAATATATTAAATTAAAAGATTTAGAAAAGTATGAAATAAAAGATATAAATAATGAATATATTAAAAAATTAGAAGCAAGAAATAAGATAGTGGAAAATAATATATAATGGAGATATATTTATGGACTCTTGATTTACTAATAGAATTATATGGATTTTATTATATTTTAAAAAATAGTATTATAATGCAGGAATCCCAAGAGGATATTCAGGAAAAACTAGAGGCTTACAAAGAAAAGATTTTAAAAGCAAGAAAAGAACT
>Ga0209232_1001685_pt1 | contig 11642 bp, 6 predicted proteins | sample ETNvirenome_2_60_FD_184066 | JGI IMG/M metagenome (GOLD analysis project Ga0209232, IMG submission 184066) | Marine viral communities from the Pacific Ocean - ETNP_2_60 (SPAdes) (version 2) | ecosystem: Environmental > Aquatic > Marine > Oceanic | place: Pacific Ocean | collected 2013-06-22
CGAAACTCCTTATTTAGTAGTCTATCCCTGTTTTAAGGATAAATATGTTTAATGGATAACATTACTACAGGGTTTCCAAATGTAAACCAATCTATAACTAATCCTAATGTAAATAGTGATGAGGCGTTAGATAAATTTACTCCATACACGTTTTTGCAATTCATTGAAACGGTAAGTGAGAGCTATAAGCCTGAAACTTTAACTGCTTTCTATAATAATTATCTTAATGAATGGAATACTAGAAATACATCACTAGGAGTAAGTAATCAAGATTTAATTTTAGATAGGTACAGAGATTTCTTAAAAGATATAACGTTGAACTTTTCTTCTAATGCTGAAAAGAAGTTTTTAACTCAGTTAGATTTTAATGATAAGTATGACATGCAAATTGCGATGTCGTTTTTTAGTAAGAAAATACGAAATATTATATCTTATTATAAGAAGAAAAGAAATAGCTTACATTATTCTCTTACAAGAAGTAAAGTTAGAGGAAGTAGTATTGGAGTTGAGCAAGCTTCTAAAGATTTAATTATAGACTTCTTAGAGAATAGAGATACAAGTAATATAGATTATAACATAGAGGATATTAAAACTAATCTTTCCGTATCATTAACAGAGTACTATGATAATTTTGCTCAATACTTTAATAGAGAGCCTGATATTAAAGAATATGGTGCTAATTATAAAGAGTATGAGCCTGGAGTTATTCCTAAAGGAAGTAATTTATTTAAAGATCTTGAAAGTGATTTAATTAATCAGCTTTTTTCTTCTGTTGATAATGAATTATCAAACTTAAAAGAGTTAGATCAAGTTTTAAGTTCTAAAAAGAGACAGACAGAAAAATTTATAGGTTCTGATTTTTACTTTTTATCTACCGATAGTAATGGCAATTCAGATATAGGGCTTCTATTTAAATCTGAAAAACCTTACGCTAATTTTTTGAATCAAAATTACCCTTCTACAGCTTCAATATTTTCTGATCAAGTTGTAAGTGAAAGGGATTTAGGTTTCTTTAAACCAAGTAATACAGCTATAGCTACTATACAAGGTAAGAAAATAGATTTTTATAAGAAATCAGAATATAAACCTAATCAGTTTTATATTTTCCCGGATCCTAATTTATATACAAATAATGATTCTATCTTAACCTTTATTGTTGATACTTCTACTTCTATTAATAACAGAAGTAAGGGTATAGCTGTAAACCAACCTAACCCTGATAAAGAAAGTACTACATTCTTAGGTTATTCTTCAGAAATTGAAAAAGAAAGAAATCTAAATACTGATTTATCTTATTTGTACGATCAAGGATATATTGATGATAGTAAAAAAGATATTTTTGGTAACATCTTTGGACTTGTAAAGGATAATAACTATTATAGAAATAACTTAGAATTTGAAGTACCTAAACATATTAAAAATTTAGTTTTAAACGGTTATACATTTTTTGATGATTTATATAATGAAGGTTACGACTTTGATTATGATATAACTGATAATTCTACGTTTTCGGAAACTATAAGATCAGGATTAACAGGTTTTACTAACGGATTTAACGCTCCAGGGGATCAGTCGCCCGATCTACCCCTATCATCGTATTTTATATTTGGTAGATTTTTTGCCCCTTATCAAGAGTTAATACAACCTACCAGTTATCTTGAAGTTGATTATACTAGGCCAGAATCAATTACTTTTGACGCCGATGTAAAGGAAGGCGCTTACTTTAGATTTTCAGATAGTGAAGCGTTAGCTGATCCTATTAGATCGGGGTTAAGTGCATTCAGTGAAAGTTCAGATCAATTTTATTTTTCAGAATTAGTTGAAGCGGGGATTGGGTATTATGACGGCGGTAAAACTGTAGTTAGAGCGTTAAGTGATAATACCGGGCCTGGTACTGCATACAAACCAGGAGTTGCTCTTTATAAAGGTCTTTCTGGTAACTTTACTTATAATGTTAGGTTATCTGGTGGTAATGGAGTCAAAAACTATGATGGTTCTAGATTTACTGATAATATAATTTTTAATTACTCTCAATCAGATGAAGGCTTTTTATACAATGATAGTGTAGATTCAACAAATGTTACTAACTTTACAACAGTTGATACTGTAGATGAATCTACTTTTGATAGAATGAATCATTTAGGTAAAATATATGTAAAAAATATTAATGAAGATACAAATTTACCTTCAGTAAATGAACTTACACAAACTCTAGATTACTTGTCTGGTAAATATAATGCTACTATTTGCCACGAACTATCCAATAAAGTAGTAGATTTCGATATATTATATGATACTTTGTTTATTGAAACAAGCTCATTTTTTATTACCGAAAAAACTTCATATCAAAATAATAAATTTGTATCTCCTAATACTTTTACTAGCACCTTAAACATTAATACTAATTTCTTTGATAAAGTAAGTAACAGATTGAAAGTAGGAAGTGAAGTTTTCTATTGTAGGATGCAAATGGAGCAGCTTACTTACAAAAATATAAGATTGTATCCTACTATATTTAAATATAACTATACAGAAGATAAAACAGAGCAGGTATTTCCTACAACAGGAAATAATGCTAATAATTGTATGTTTAACCTATCTTCGTTTGATTCTGTTTATATTGAAAGTGGTAAACCTATATTGACTTATAACAGCGATAATGAGCAGTTTAACTTAGCATTTTTATTAAAAGATCTCAACAAGGGACCATTGTTAGTAAATTATCTTTTTGAATATAGAGATAGTATTAATTTCTTACATACTTCCACATTTAGTAGTAATAATAGTAGATTTACAGACAGCTTTACTACTAATGGAGAAACTGATTTAAGTAATGCTTTCTTTACTTTATCTTCTACAACTCCTACCCTATCAACCTCTAAACTACCTCTTTCATCAGCAGCTTTAATTCTATGAATACATTTACTTTATCTATCTCTTCTACCAAAGAAGACATGAATACAGAACAGACTTTAAGTCAAATAGATCTATTTGATTTTACGGAAGTCACTTTAGATATATCTAATATATACACTGAGATATTTCCGGCTTATGTTACAATAAACTGGGGTGATGGTTCAGACGTATTCAATCCTGATATTAAGATTTATAGAGATTATAGGACTGAATCAATTTTTCCTGAAATACAAAAAGGTGCTACTCCAGTTACATTTAGCACAAATTATAAACATAAGTATTATCCATCCTCTTATGCTCTTAAAAAATCTATTACCTTTAAAATGAACATAGGTTATGTAACAGGAGAAACTTTGCAGGTAAATGTACCAATTATTATAAATTCTCAAAGTTATTATGAGAATGTAGATGATTTGGATATATTGGGAGTTGATCTACTGAATGATGAAAATAATAGTTCGAGAATAACTCTACTATCAAAGAAAAACAATTATATTGTTCAATTTGATAACAAATCATATAAAGAGAATTAAGAATAAATATATAAAATGGGTTGTTTGGTAAAATCAAGTTTAAGCGCTTTAAGCTCAGTAGAAGCTGATTGCTGCCCTGTAGATCTAACGCTAGATCAATATAGGCAGACATATAACGGTGGATTTTCTTTAAACTTTATATCAGCTCTATCTGGTATTCAAGATTTTAAAAATTTAAACTTCACTAATTTTTATCTGACAGATGAATATCTTTTAGATAGCGTTACATCAGTTACTGAGTTAAAAGTTAAACCGGATTCATTTTTCACAACTTTTAATTTTACTACCTCCAGTGAAAATTATCTTATTTATAATGCAGCTACTTTAAGTTCATTTAAAGCAGGAGATGATATTGACAATTCACAATTTTACGGCAAGACGTCTTTTACCACAAAAAGAGAAGATGCTAATGATTTTGAAATAACATTTATTGATGATTTTATTTGCAGGGTAAGTACTGTTGTTAATAATATTAGGTATTTCTTAGTAGTTAGTGACGATGCAAAAGATACTGAAAACAATAGAACAGTACTTTTTGTATCTGAAAATAAAATATCATCTTTAGGAAGAAATTTAGAATATAATCTTTTAAAATATAGATCAGAAAGTTTCATAAATTTATTTTGTCAGAAAAGTGATGGTAAATATGCTATAAAAATTTCTGGTGGTAATCTTATTGCGAAACTTATAGATGAAACTTCAAAACCTAATCAATATTTTGTAAGTAGTAGTTCTATTAAGCTGAATCAAGAAGTTAATTTAACTGTGCCTTCGCCTTATAACACAAGTTTTATTACTTATAATAATAAAGGAACTATCGATAATGATAAGAGCGACTTTCATTTACCATCTAACTATTTGCTGTATAGCTCATCAAATAATAATAAATTAAATTTTAATTTAATTAACTTAAAAAATATAGTTAATACACAAGAGCAGTTTACCTCATCAAACAATTTATTATCTACTTCTGATACTACTATCTTTAGTCAGAATCTAAGAAAGTATACTTCTATTTTATCTGATATTGATAGTGAGCGTAATGAAACTTTATCTTTAAACTTTGTATATGGTAACGTTGACATTAAGATAAAACCTGGTACAACATACTTTACTACGCCATCATCAATGGCACCTTTTAATAAATTAAATATAAACGATACTAAATTTACTAAATGTGGTTCCTTCTCGTTTAAAAGACCAGATTTATCAGATAGAGTTTATAAATTAGATGATAATTCAATAGTAGATAAAGATGTTACTTATTTATGTACTTGGTTGTCAGGAGGTATAGGTCAAGAAGGTATATGGGTTGATAGATATTATTATCCTGATTATACTACTAAAGAAGCAGCACTAGCTGCATCTCCTATTTTTAATATTACATATGAAAAGAGTGTAGAGAAATTATTAAAAAATAATTCTACCTTAAAAGCGTCTGTAAAAAAGAAGCAATATTTTGATAAAAAGAGTGACCTAACTTTTGAACCGCAAAAAAGATACAAATATATTAGAGTGTCTAGGAATGATTTTTTAAGAGAATCACCTACTAATTTTTGTAAAACTGCACGAGTAAACAATAGAGTAAATAACTATTTTAATTCTATTAATGAAAATGGAGGGTTTAGTTTAGGTTTTACATATCAAAATGAAGCTGGTGATTTTACTTTATATTCTGACAGTAATGATATTGATGGAGGATTTAGTTTTATAAAGAATGGTAATTCTATAGATTTTGAGTTTAAAATTTTCGATAACAGCACAGATGGTATTTCAATAGAAGAGAGAATAGAGAAAAACACTTTTACACATTCCTTTGAACTAGACAAGTTTGAAAAAAATAATATTTTTCTTTCTTTTAATGCTATAGAAGGTCTTTGTAGTTTATATTTGAATACAAATGTAATTTTTTCTTTCAACATTAATGCTTATCAAATATTCACCAAGAAAATTTTATTCGGTGATATATTTTTAAAGTGGCCTAATAATAAAAGAGAAATTTTGTTTAATGATGCTACTAACAAATTATTCATTAATAATCTTTATTTGACTCTTCAACCTTTGGAAAAATATCAAGAGTTAGGTTATATTTTCGGTACTAATATTGATAGTGTACAAGATTTATCTATTTCGTTACCTTGTGGAATGAGAAATCTAACTGATAAAATAAATGTACTAAATTCAATTAATACTAATCTTAAAAATAAGAGTAATGTAATTGATATAAATATTAAGAATTTAAATATTAGTAGTAACGTAGAAGATGAGGTTAGAGATATTATGTTAAGCAATATTAAAAATGCATTACCTAAGACTACTATTATAAACGATGTAAAATTTATTGACTACAAATGATAGATTATTTTAAATACACAAATGGCGATTCATTTACCTTAAGCGGTTATGAGTATAGTGGGCTATTTACTATACATGAAGGAAGAGCATATACTGGTAAAACCTTTGATACTACTTCTAAGTTATTAAGTGGTAATGATACATTCTTAACTAACTGCTTTTTAAATAAATTTGAATTTGATAGAACAGTATCCGTAGATAATACTAATATATTAAAGCAACCTTCTATATCACCTAGAAACGTAATAGATCAAAATTTTATTGATACTAACCTACAAATTTTGAATATGAATAATTTAATTATATATTCAAAAAATATTATTGCTAATCCTGATTTATTTGATTTTTTAAATTCAATAGAAAATGAGGATAGTTATTATTTAGGTCTTTCTAGTGGTAAAAAAGATTTAAGAAATGATGATGAAAAGGTATCTAAATCGAATAACGCTCCTATACAAATAGACCCTTTTAGTTTTACTGAAAACGTACCCGGGTTAGAGGTTTTAGATGATACTCTTGATAGTATGATTTTCATTTACGATGATAAGTCTTTTAATTATTTTACAACTACATCAACTTCATCATATACTTTTTCAGGTACATTTGCTACTGGAGGTAGCCTTATAAGATTAGAAGAGGATGTATTTGAAGGTGCACAAAGATTTAGTTACGATAATAATACCGATACTTTATATGCATTAGAAAAAACTACCGAATCATTTATTTTAAAGTTATATGATAACAGTTTTGTAGCTCCGTGTAGGGTATTAAAGCTAGTAGATCAAATTACTATAAACGATAATATCATAGATGATAAAGTAAGTCTAGGAAATAATATTTTAGGTTATAGATATACTGAAGATTTAGCTGATAACGTTAATGATCCTCCTAAAATAAAACTTGTTAATAAGTATACGTTTGAGTTAATTAATAATATCGTTTCTTCAAATCCTGGAGAAGAGATTTTAGAATTTGATATAAGGGACTCTGATGATTCAGTATTAGTATTAACTTCTTTAGAGGGATTTGAAGCTGAAGAGTTTTATATTTACCATTTAGATATTGATAAGATTTCTGCAGTTGATGGTGATTATATATTACCATTTAACCCTAAGCAATTAACTAGATATAAACCAGAAGTTGTTTATAAAGCAAAACAAAATGTAGTTAATATTTACTTTTCAGGTAATGATTCTAATATTTTTATAATTGATGATGAAGGAGCAATTTCCTCAAGATTTATTTCTAATCCAGAAAACGTAGCTGGATTTCCTTCTACAAAAAATTTACTGTATTTAGATGATATGTACTTCAACGGTACACAGGAAAGATTTGATAAGATACAGAAAAAATTTAACTCTAATACCTTACCTTCTAATACTTATAATAATTTAAACTTCTTAGTAGGTAAAAATAGTAATAACTTATTTTATACACTTCATAATATTGGTAGATTATATCTTATGGAAGAAAGTAAGTTATTATATAAGAATTTTGTTCCTTTAGATTTAAAAAATTTATATGAAAAGATTATTAGTTGCGAATCTAGCTTAGGTATATCAGTTAATAGCGAGTTACAAAATATTATTAAAGATACAGTTAACGTATTTTTAAATGCAAGTGTAATACCATTCAAAGAAGTGAGAGAAGGAATTCCTGTTTTAGGTAAATTCGTATCATACGAAGGTATAGATATTAATTTTAGAGATTTAGAGTTTCATGATAATGAAGAGATAAATTATGATACTGTTTCCAGAGTTTTTGATCAACTCTATAAATTACAAGAAACTGTCTTTAATATTATCGTTTCGCAAGATGGAGATGATTTTAATAATACCTTGGAAATTTCAGACATAGATGAAGTCATAACTGAGCTATATACAAGTGGAGGCGAATTAGTATTAACAGATACAGGTGAAGATTATGTTGGATTCTATCATGTACATCCAGATAAAGGTTTCATGGTTGGACCATTACATGTTAATACCCCGCATGCATACCTAACACCTATAGTAAATGTAAATGTAAATGAAGTTGAAGTGATTGAATCTGTACCTGTGGAAGTTGAACCTTTAGAGCCTAGATACTCCTCTCATGGCATGACTTCTAATGATGCTCGCAATAGAAGACAAAATACCAGTGGTGGTAATAGTAGCAGTGGTAGTAGTGGAGGTTCTTATTAAATAACATTATGGCTAACAGAGGAGAAAGTCTTGAAGGATTAAGAATAGCAGATTACTATTCTTCTTTATTGCATCCTGTAACTAGTTTAGATATAAAATTACCTATAAATAAGAAAATTTATGATGGAATAGGTAATACTACAGGTCTTTCTTTAAGTAGTGATGGCAGTGATAGAGTTGTTATTAACAACTATATATACCCTAAAGGTTATAGTACTCAAACTGAATGGTTAGATGCCTTTTACCCTATAGGTAGCATAATGTTAACAACTACAAACGACGACCCAACTAAAAGAATAGCAGGTACAAAATGGGTATTAGAGAGCCCGGGTAGATTTTTTGTAGGTGTTGGAGGAACTGAAAAGATTTTTACTCCGGGTTCAGTGGGTAGAGAAACCGGGGATTATGATGGTGCGTTTACTGATAAACTTGGACAGAATAATTTACCTGCTCATACACATGATGTTAATGTAAGGACAACGACTCGTGGTATTAACGAGCAAAGTAGCACTTTAGATGTATTTTGTCTTTTCTTTGGTCCTAACGTAAATCCTAGAAATCTCACTGAAGAAAAAGATTACAATCCAAGAGCTGCTAGTTTACTACCTAATATCTCTAACAACCCCTTTTCTTATCTTATAGGTCAAGATGAAATTGAAGCTTTTCAAAATAACAGTAGTTTTAACGGTGAAGATAACTACCGTAATTTCTTAATTAACAAAAGACATAATGAAGGTTATAGATATACCGATGATGATTTTTCCCCACAATTTGGTAATTATTCTTTACAGGGTTGGGGCGGTACTTTAGTAGGTGGACCAGGATGGGCAGGGTTACTTGATAGTAATATACCAAATACTAAAGTTTTTATTACTGATAGCCCGAGGCCTGTAGGTGTTGAATGGGTATCTGGAGGCATAACAATTGAACAAGCTGATTATGATTCAAGAGATAGTGACAGAGTGCACACAGGAAGACTCAGTTCAGTTGATTTAATAAAAGCTCGTAATATTATTATAGATGTTTTAGGAGTAGAAAAAGCATCTATAGCTTTAGCTGGAGTTGATAGATTAAAGGAACTTAATCAAGAGGTAGATAATGCGTCTGTATCAAACTTATTTATAAACTCCCAAATTAAGGGATCTACTACTATAACTTCTTCCAATAACGGGAGTACATTGCAGCATAATAATATACCTCCAAATTATGGATTTTATACATGGAGACGTGTACCTCTTGATTTTAATGAGCCTAATACTGAGATAGGAGGAGGTACACAAATTATTGAAGTAGATCCAACTTTTAGAGCAGTTATAACAGAAAATAAAGAGTGCTTAAATTTAGCAAAATGGGCTTTAGATAGAGGGTGGGATGGTGATAGTAAAGCAGTTATAACTATTGGATCTGGTGTATACATATATTCAGATGATATGAATTGCCCGGCTCTAACTACGGGTAATTGGCCTAGAGGATTAAGACTTATAAATAATGGGTTTATAATGGGTAGAGGGGGAGACGGGGGCTCTCTTGCAGCAGGTAAGTATCATCAACAATCCTGGTCTATAGGAGCGCCTCCTGGAAAGAATTTATGGGATGGTTGGGATGGAAGTGATGCTATCTTTATTAATACTACAGATAAAATTACTATTAACAATCAAGGTGCAATTGCTGGCGGCGGTGGTGGTGGTGCTGGAAGCGGTACTGGTAACTTCGGTGGAGGAGGTGGTGGCGCAGGAGGTGGTAAAGGCGGTATAGGAAATACTACTAATTTTAATGCATTACCTGGTGAGCCAAATGCATGGGAATCAGGAGGCGAAGGAGGCGCTCCAGGTCAACCTGGTGGTAATGGGGGTCAATGGAGAAACCTACCTATTACTGAAACCATAAGAGGAGTGAGAAATCCTGATGCTTACTTTGGTGGTGGTGGTGGTGAATCAGGTGGTGCAGGATCAGGAGGATATCAACGTAGCGGAAATGATCCTCATGGTGGAGGAGGAGGTGGAGGTAGAGTACTAACCGCAGACGCAAAAGGTGGTACAGCGGTTAATCCTAATAGTGAGTTTTATGGCGGAGGCCATGGAGGAGATAGTAATCAACCTGGTGAAACGGTCAACTCAACAACGAGAAGTGTCGTTAACGACCCAATTTTTGCTTACCGCCGTTTTACTATAAATGGTCCATGGGGTAACGCTGCCGGTGGCGGTGGCTGGGGTGCTGATGGAGGTAATAGTATTAGGGCTCGAAGAGATGTTGGATCTTTCAGCCGCTACGCTCCAAAAGGTGGAAAAGGTGGTAAAGCTATAGCCACAGTTGATGATGCTAATTACTCTATAGATGGAGGATTAATATATGGTACTATTGAACAGTAGTATTTAACGTTTAACGAATAAATAATGATATGCCTGAAAGTTTAGAAAATCAATTTATATCTGATTTATATACTTCTCTTCTACATTTAAGTGGAGCTGAGCTAGGTACTGATTTAAATAAAGTATTTGATGGTAAAGGAAATTCTACTGGACTGGCATTAAGCGGGGAAAGAGTATTAATTAACAATTACATTTACCCACAAGGATTTACTACCCGTGAACCGTTAGAGTGGTTAGATAGCTTCTATCCTGTAGGAAGTATTCAACTTACTATAACACCAGATAACCCTACTAATAGAATAGCTGGTACTACGTGGGTGCAAGTAGCTCAAGGTAGATTTTTAGTGGGTACAGGTACTTTAACTGATAAAAATGGCGATACAAGAGAATTTTGTCCGGGAGGTGCAGAAGAAGAAGCTTTAGGGTTAAGAAGTGGTAATGGAGATACAGCAGGCGAATATCAAACAACACTTACTCAAAGTAATTTACCTGCACATACACATGATATAAATATAGGCGCGCGAGATGTACAAATTCCTAATACTGCAGGTTCCCCTCAATCCTTTCAATCGGCTGGCGTAGGTACTTTTGATTCCACTTTAACTTTTGTAGAACAGCAAAGAGCTAGATTAAATCTTGGTACTAAAGTTTATGCTTTTCCTGGGGAGTATGATAGTAGTTTGCTTTTAAATTATAGAAATTCGTCATTTAGAGATAATGTATTTTCTTACCCTTGGCTATACGCTTTGGATTTTGGATTTGATAGAGGTTCTGCAGCTAACTATTCATCTTCTGTAAGGAGTGCGTATGTAACCGGGTGGGGTGCGCAGTATAATTTCAAAGAAATGATAGGTATATGGAATGGTGAAACAAGATTTGTTTCCGATTCTAACGTACAGATTGGTAGAACAAATAGTGCCGGAGCAGCAAGAACTCACTCACCTATAACGCTAACTAAGACACCTTATGAGTACGCTCTAGAGTTAGGTGCTGTTGATATTGGAGATGCTACTGCTGGTGACTTTTTAACGCGTAATAGTACTGTACCTATGATTACCTCACCAACTGAAATATTAGATAGAGATGAAAGTGTAAATAATACGAGGGTTTCAGCATCCGTTGGAAATAATATAGCACATAATAACATACCTCCTTCGTATGGGGTATATGTATGGAAACGAATATCATAAATTTATGGCAAATATAAGCATAGTAAAATTAAAAGTAAGACGTGGATCTGATGCACAGCGAAAAACTATTGTATTAGATCAAGGTGAGATTGGATT
>Ga0209232_1001686_pt1 | contig 11640 bp, 6 predicted proteins | sample ETNvirenome_2_60_FD_184066 | JGI IMG/M metagenome (GOLD analysis project Ga0209232, IMG submission 184066) | Marine viral communities from the Pacific Ocean - ETNP_2_60 (SPAdes) (version 2) | ecosystem: Environmental > Aquatic > Marine > Oceanic | place: Pacific Ocean | collected 2013-06-22
CAAGTATTTGAACAAGACAATGCTAGGTATCAATACGCTGACGGCAACACACAAAGAATACGCTTGTACCCAAGACAAGATGCAAAGTATGACCTTACTGTACGATACATGTACAAGCCACCCAGATTGGTTGAAGAACACGATGCGCCTGAATTTCCATCAGCACATCATCTTGTGTTAGCGTACATGGCTCTAGAGCAGATCTACATGAAGACGGACAACCTTACACAGTCCAATATGTACAAAATGAAAGCCGACAGTGAAATGTTAAAAATGGAAAGAAGATACCTAACACAAGCACCTAAACGATACGTGAAGCAATTTATGCCTGATGGCAGAACTGATGCACAGCCAATCTACACTGCATTGCGACATACGTCATGAAGAATAAAGTATACCGTGTCCGTTCACTAGGCGGTATATCTGATTTGCAACCGCAGCCAAATGATGATGCCTCTGAAATATCAAATTGGAGAGTCGACGAAACAAGTGGCGGTTGGAACACAAGAATAGGGTACGAGAGATACAATCCAAAAGAGTCTAGTAGTTTTGGTCCATTTGCATCACTAAATCGTGTAGATAGCATAACTATTCATAGTCGCCGTAATAGGGCTATGGAAACGGTTTTGTTGACGTCAGGCGGTGTGCAGTACTACGTCAATGATTTCGGAGCCACAATGGTGTTATCGACGCTTGAGAGTGGCAGAAACGTACCAACCAATAGTGAACTTCCAACGCAATACATACCATTTGGCAAATTTACTATTATATTGAATGGACAAGACCAACCAATAAAGTACGATGGTTGGCCTATTGACCGCAGTTCTTTTTCTAACTCACCGTTAGGAACGCCACTAGGATTTGAGTTTAAACCACCAGCACCAACGCCATGGGACGTGGAAGTAAATCAAGCAGCCACACCAGATGGTAATAATATTTCTATATTTTTTACCAGAAATTCTGGTAAAGGTTTAGGACTGCCGGTTTCTGCTACTTCAGATGCTGTAGACAGAGACAATAAGTTTTATTATAAAATAAGTTTTGTTAGTGATACAGGTTCTGAATCGCCATTGTCGTTATCGTCAGACGTCGTACAATTTACAACAACCAATGGTGGTGGACCTTCGTACGTATTAGCAAATCAAAGATACGCAGTTGCTGTAGAAATACCCAGAGGTGGAGATAACGTAATTGCAAGAAAACTATACAGAACAAAAAACACATCATCTGATGCTGGCAATGACAAAACATTTTATTTTTTGGATACGATACCAAATAATGTAGACACATTATACTATGACAGTACTGCAACTATTGAACTTGGCTCTGAAGCACCAGACGACTTGCAATCAGTTGCATTTCCTGCCAGAAGAGCAAATATAGGATGTGACTTCCAAGGAAGTTTGTTTTTGAATGGCGGTCCTACAGACGCATTTACATTATATTTTAGTAATCCGGTAAAGCCAGATCAGTTTAGTGCTTTTGATTATATTACTGTCGGTAATAGTTTTGGCGGTGGTATTACTGCGCTGCATACATATTACAATACAATGTTGGTTTTTCGAGAAAAGTCTATTGGCGTTGTTACAGGCACATATCCAAACTTTGAACTAACACAAGTGAGTAGTAGCGTCGGAACAACAGCTACAGATACAATCACAAACATACCTGAACTTGGTGTTGTGTTTCTAGCAGAAGATGGTGTATATCTTTTCAGTGGTGGTGGTGCTGGTGTATATGGTGGTGCAGTTGCACAATTGCAAAAAATAAGCATACCTATACATCACAAAATAAAGATAATTAATAAAGCAGTTTTAGCAAGGGCAGTATCTGCATATTCAACAAAGTTGCGTGAATGGCATTGTTATTTTGCAGTTGAAGGTGCTGAAAAGCCAAACTTAGGTATAATTTATCACACAGACAAACAAGCTTGGAGTCTAAGAGAAGACTTTCCAGTAGGTTGTATTACTACAGACCGTGTTGGTAATTTAATATTTGGCCACCACACTGGTGCTGCTGCCTCTGGAAGTAATAATCCAGCAGGTTTATTTGTTATTACTGCACGTCGTGTACAAGGACAATCTAAAGTTGGCGACAACATTGTAGACAACAGTGCTTTTACAAGTGTCTACAAAAGCAGGTGGCACGATTTTGGTAACCCAACACGTAAAAAGAAAGTACATCACGTAGTTATTTATTGCAAAACCACTGGTGATGTTTCAATGCCTTTAAAGCACTATATAGATTTTACTTATACAGGCACAAGCACAACAACAATGAAACAACAACGTGCTGATCATACAGATCAATTTGTTTATGGTAAAGCAATACTTGATACGGATACGTGGGAAGACCAATTTGTAACGCAGATAAGATATCCTATAGCAATCAACGCATGCAGTAATTTTGCTTTTGAAATAGAAACAACTAATGATACGACAATATTAGGGTACGACATTCATTACACTGAAATAGATACAAAAATTATATCAGGAAAACCAGCATGAAAGAATGGACACAAGGCTTTCCACAAGACACGGCACTTGTCGATGCTGATCAATTTAATGATGAATACGACACGCACAAAGGCACTTTTAATGGTGGTTTAGACAGAACTGCTGCAAATGCTTCTTGGTGCAATAGAACACATTTAAAAGACAACGCTTTGCATGCTGTTGATTTAGAAGCATTGACAGCCAACACGTCTTTTGTTTTACAACCGTCAGGTTCATCACTTACGTTTTTTGGTTGCGTCAGGTACAGCGAATATGGTGGTAGTTGGGTCAATAGCAACATATCGCAAACTTTACAAAATTGTCATGAAGGCTTTTTGCATTGTGAAATCAAAGGCAGCATATATCAGAATCAAAGATATGCTACTACTCAAGAGCAAAAGATAAAGTTGCGTTTAATGTTGAATGGCGTACCGATAGCAGCAGCAGGTTATTTTGCACAACCATTTATAAGTTTTAGATTTACGGCAGATGTACCTATTTTAAGCGGTACTAATGAATTGTTATTGCAATGGCGAACCAATGGTAAAAACAGTGCAATAGGAACTTCTTCACCAGTATTCCATTTGTTTGGTGTACAAATTATAAGCATACCGAGGTGGCGATGAGCACAATAACGAACACGTCATTTAAAGGTGGTGATTCTTTAACTGCTGCTGAAATTAATCAAAAGTTTCAAGACATAACAACTGCTACTACTGCTGCATTAGATGAATCCAATTTTCGTGACCAAGCAATCGATTTAGCGCAAATGGATAGTAATGCTAGTCATGGGCGCAGTGGTATACAACTGGTGTCTATGGCTACAGGTTCAGTGGGTACTGCTGAAGACCTAACCACTATTAGAAATTACACTGCAAATAGAACTGGCACGCCTTTGTTGAATGCCGCAGGTACAGCAACTAGCCTTGCAGTAAACGCAACACTAAGCACAAATGATATTTTACGAGTGTATTTTAGCGGACGTATAAAAACTACGTGTACTGTAGCAGATGGTGATGCAAGTCCTAATAGTAATTCATGTTGGGCATTTTGGTTACAATGGGACATAACAAGTGCTTCTTTAGCAAACTTTACAGAAGTACCAAATCAAGGTGATTGGAGTAATACAATAACTAGTGGTAAATATGGTGAACCGACTGATGCTGTAGTGAGCGCAACACATGGAATACAATCAACAGCAGTAGTGCCTCACTTTGTATTTCTCAATAATGCTGTAAACACATTTCCATCAAATAATGTAAATGGTAGTTATTATTATACAAATGCAGGTTCTAACGTTACTATATATGGATTAAGATTGGTGGTTGGCGGTGTGTATCGTGGTGTATGGGAGTTAAATTCAGCAGGTTCAGCACGACGTAATTATTTAGAATACACCACAGATGCTGCATACATTGATACTGACAATGACAACATTGGCGTTTACAACATGCAAATAGCCTCTTTGATTATGAGGACAACGTAATGGCATATTCGTTTACTACCTTAAATGCAGGTGACGCAATAAGCAGAGACACTGTTGTTGCTAACTTGGACGGTGTAAAGGTATACACACACAAAGTAGAAACCAGCGCAATTAAAAGCAGCCAGTTTGTAGATCCAAATCTAATTATGATGCCAGAGTACGATCCAATACGCAATGTAAGCACACATGTGTCTGGCGTTTATGCAGGTCAAAATAATGGTGGTATAAACTTAAATTTGCAATTTAGCACACGCTTTAACAGTGGTGTTGGTAGCATGCAATTTAGACAAGTTGTACCTAAAACAAGTTTGCAAATAAAATTTGTAAGGCCGTGCTCTTATTTATTTCAATGGTGGATGAACAGCTTTTCTAAATTTGACAACGCGTCGCCTGCTAGTGGAGAAACGTTTCTTTACGTTTACACTGGTAGACCAAATCAAGTTGTTCAAACAGTTAGTGCATTAAGTGTAAATGAAAGTACTAGTACAAGTTTACCACAGTCGTTAGGTGGTTTTAACAGTTCTGGGTTTCATGCGGATATAGCACAAAGTGCAGGCACTTTAAATATAGGTGTATGCACGGATAGCACAGCTAATGCATATCATCAAGCTTGGGGATTTTCCTTAGAAGCATTTTTTATTTGAGGTTATTATGTCAATGACAGTAGGAGCAGCATTAGCAGCATTATATGGAACGCAAGCTTTGGCAAGAGCAGGTGGTAACATTGCTGCTGGAGCACAAGAGTTTAATCGTGACGATAGAGAACGCCTACAACGATTAGAACGCCAACAAGCATTAGGAAGGCTTGGCATGTCACCAGTTGAACAACAACGTGCACAACGTCAAATAGTGCAACCATTACAAGGTATTGAAAGACAAGCAGAACAAGAACGTTCGGCACAATTAGCGTCTCAAGATCTAGGCCAAGGTGCTGCTTTTAGACAAATGCAAGCACAAGAAGCAACACGACAACAAGGCAGATTGTTGGCGCAACAAATGTTGCAACAACAACAAGAAGCGGCAATAACCCGTGATCAAGCAGAAATACAAGCGTTGCGTGATGCAAGAAAAAGACGTAGGCAAATGATGATAACTGGTAGCACACAAGCAGTAGCAGATACGGCAGGTGTTGCAGCAGGTGCAATACAACAACAACAAATGATTGCAGCACAAAAACAATACTATGCAAACATAGAAGATTTAGCAAAAAGTGTAAAACAATCAGAAGTAGATGCAGCATGGTCACAAGTAGCACCTTCTTTTTCACCGCCACCGCCAATAACTATAGAATAATAGGATAAAGTACAATGAAAAACGGACAATTATACGGATCACTCGGCGTTGGTGGACATGCACAAGTATACACTTCGTTTTATGATGAACTTGTAGATCAGCATGTGCGAGGCATAGCATCAAAAGAAAAGCGTAATATGCAATATGAAACTCTTGCTAAAGAATATAGCAGAATGGCAGAGAGATCTTTGCGTACTGCATTATCAGCAAGAGAAAAAGCACAAGGTAAAACTAAATTATCAGCAGGTCAAATTTCACAATTGTTTTTGGCAGAGTTTAAAATTAATGACAAATTAATTGATGTACAATTAGAACTCGATAAGTCTAATTTAGAGTCAGATCTTTTAGCCAAAGAAGAAATTAATGAAATTGAAAATAAATATAATCAAGACAACGATACCGATGTTGCGACAAATTTACGAAATATATCTAACGCTTTTGTTAACTTGGTTGCTGAACAAGATGCAACAGAACAAGGCGTAACAAATGCAATAGATAGTGCAATAACTTTAATTGAATCCGATTTAGATTTGCCTGTTGATGAAATGGGTCAAAAGTTAGCCAAAGTACAAAGGTACAGAACACATATGGCTAATGAATTGCGTACTAAATTAAAATCTACTGCACCTGCTGCAATAAGCATAGCAGATGAAAAGCTAAGACAAAAGTTTAGTATACCACCTGTTTTAGTAACAGATGAAGACGGTAACCGTTTGTTTACTGGCGATGGTATGTTGAATGACCAAGGTTTGCCAAACAGAGAATATGTAGAATATTTAAAGCTGCAAGAAATAAATCAAGTATTAGGTGGCACAAGTTTGAGTGCTGATGTTCAAAATTTATCAGATTTATTAAATACAGCACAAAGTGTAAGAAAGTCTATATTAGGTGATGATGGTGCAGCGGTAGATGAAACTGCAAAAAATGCAGCTTATATTTTTTCAAGACCAGAACTAATAAGGTTTTTTGATAAACAACAAGAACTCGATTTTCAATTACCTGCTGAACAAGTTGCAGAGTTGGTTGCACAAGAAACAGGTGTAGATGCTGACAGAGTTATGGGGTTGTATAATAGAGCAGTGCGTTACAATAATGAAGACAAAGCATATGTGCCAGAACAATATATTGATAATTTGACAGAAGGTTTTGTAGAAGCAAAAAAAGATGAAGCACAAGCCAGAAGCAAAATAGATACAGTTGACACAAAAACACCAAATTTTGAAGTATTAGCAGCACAAAGATTTCTTGCTACACAACCTAAACCTGCTGCTTTAATAAATACATTTGCTGAGTTGCGTGCAGATCCAAGTGAAAAAATAGCTTTTGCACGTGGTAGACGATTAGTAGAAGCACAATTGCAGAGCAATCCTGATTACAAAATTTGGTATAATAATTTATCACCAGAAGAACAAGCAATGCAAGCGTATTCAATTGCGTCAACGTATTATTATAGAAATATGAAAGGCGATGAACCAAAGCCTAAAGGCAAAATACAAAAGCAAGTGATGACTATGTTTGAGGCTAATTCAGAAATGGATGCAAATGAAATGATTCGGAAAACAGCAGAGTTGTTTCGCAATCCAGAAGAACGTGATCAGGCTAGAGCATATTATGCAGCATTACGCATGAACAAAGCAAGTCAAGTAAGTCCGACAGATGAAGTTGCTAAGATAGCACAAGAGCCTATTGAAACGCCAAAAATGACTCCTACTAATTTACCGCATTCAATGTTTGAGTTTCCATTTCCAGCAAGCATGGAAAGGCAAAGAGATAGGCAATTTAATAGAACAATGCGTCAATTAGAAAGAGATGAAGCAATACGTGAAATGCAAGAAAATATGGTTTTTAATCAGTTAGATAGAAGATTAAATATTGCGTCACCAGCATTTAATCGAGCAGATAGAAGAATAGAAAGAATGTACGGTACAGATCCTGAAATGCAAGAGGCTATGCAACAATTTGAACAACAAGAAGTAGGCGATGGTGGTGCGTTAAATGATTTTGATTTAAATGCATTTCCTATGACACCAAAAGAAGAACTTGAAGCAGATTACGCATTACAATATTTGAAAAATCAACAATAATAAATATGACATACTATGAGTAAACCACAAGCCGGTATAGATACTTTTGACACTATGGAATTAGAGTCATTAGATTTAGGTATACAAGAAACAGAACAAACACGAGAAGATATACAAAAAGCAAAAGATGCTCTTTTGGCTGCGTCAAACTATTACTATAGTGGTAATATGCCTAATGAATGGGCACCGTGGGTAACAACTACCATAGCGCAAACTCAGGCAGCAATAGCGGCTGCTGAGGCTGGCAACAATATAGATTTGGAACCATACAGTAGTTTAGAAAAATTATTGCAAGCTGGTTATTTAAGAGAACAAAGAGCAAGACAAATGGAAAATTTGTCTGAAGTTGCAAATATACAAACTAGTGAAATAGAAAATCGTTTAGAGTTTGAAGTATTAAATCCAGAAGCAAGAAGTGCTTTAGAACAAGAATTAGCAACAGTACAACAACAGCAACTTGCAATAAAAGAACCAGTTAAATTTGCAATACAACAAGAACAAGAACAAGAACGTCAACGTACAACTTTAAAGTCAAGATTACCAACTGTTCAACAAAGAGTACAACTAAATAAAGTTATTACAGATGCAGAAATAAATAGAGCAATAGAAAATGATCCATCTTTATCTGTAGAAGAAGCAAGAGTTTTAGTATCACAAAATTTACAGCCATTATTAGACAGAATTATAATTGATCCGTCAGGCCAAGAGTTTGCTTTAAGATATGCAATACCGCCATCAGAAGGTGTTGATTTTCGTACAGGTAAAATATTTGATCGTGAAACAAATACTTTTAGAGATGCGCCTGCATGGGAACTTTTATTAGAATCTTTAAAACCACAAGTATTGGGTACACGAGAAAATTTACGCACAGGTGAACCACGTAAAAGAATTGATCCAACAATACAAGAAACAGGTGAAACTTTAAAAGAATTGGTTACTGATCCAACCGTTGCAGGTTTAATAAGTCCTATTGGATTAGTGCCAGCAATGGCAGCAGATTTACCTCCTAGAGTAGTTACACGTGGCGATGAAGACATTATAGTAGAATCGCCTACGTCTTGGTCGTTAAGATTAATGGGCGCTATTCCAAGTGCCATTACGGGCATAGTAGCAGATGGGTTGACATATACTATAGATGATGATGGTAATCCAATAGATCCTAATGATTTTGCATATAAATTAAATCAATCAGCAATGATGGCACCATATAGAGAATATGCGCCGTGGGCGCATGGTTTTCAACCAGTTAAATCAGATGATGATTTTTTAAATGCTAACACAACACTTAATCGTGCGTTTAGCAGTATAGCAGAAGTTGGTTTTAACTATACAGTAAAAAAGGCTGCACCTAATTGGAATGTAGATTTAGAATCTGAGTATTGGAAAAACAAACCAGATGTTATGAAATATGGTGCATATTTAGCAGACACATATTTAGGAGCCATGGCTTTAACTACAGATTTACTTATGCCTTTAGATCCTGCTGCATATACAGGTGGTGCTGTTAAAGTTTTTCGGCAAACAGGGTTAGCAAAATATGGGCCTAGTGGGTCATTAGCATATGCTTTAAATGTAGAAGACAAGTATAATACTTTGCTAAAAGGCTTTGAACAATTTCGATTAACCAATCCATTAGAGGCTATTACTAGCGCACAAGCAAGAAGCGCTTATAGAGCCGAGTTATCAGGAATGTTTGATGAAGCATTTTATAGTGGCGAAGGTTTAAGTACTTTTAATAATACATTAAAAGGTGCAACAATAAACAATATGCAAAATACTGTTGCCCGTGAAACAGCAAGTGAATTAACAAACTTGCAAATGTATAGGCTTACAGGTAATGCAAAATACAAAGCAAATATACGTTTACCAAATGTTGCGATTGATGATTATGCATCGTGGGTACAAACTAAACGATCAATAGATAACCCATTACGAATACCAATAACCATAGCAGACCAGTTGTTGCTTGATGCTAAGGCAATGCGTACATTAAAGCCACCACAAAGATTAGTGACAACTAAGTTATACACCTCAGCATTTAGAAGTAATTTATTGCGTGTTGGAGTAAAAAAACCACAATACAAAAATCAATTGTTGGCAGCATATAAAATTAATAATCCAGATGCAGTACCCGATAGTTTTTATAAAATTTTGGCTAAGGATGATCAGGTATTAGCAGAGGCCATGCAGAAAACTTTAAAAGATGCGTTTAAAGATGATTTGTATGCACGTTTACCAGTAGATCAAATTATGGTGGGGTCTAATAGAATAGTTAATATAAATCAATTTACAGATGCTAATCAAAATGCAGTCGCACAATTGGTAAAAGAATTTACTGCACACAAATTTACAATGCCAAAAGGTTCACAACAACAACAGTTTGTACTTACAGGCAATAAAGAAAAGAACATAGAAGCTTTTATTAATGGTGTTGGTGTTGATGAAATACGGCAAAGTGAACAATTGCAAGATTTATTGCGTGCTATAGATAACGGCACGCCATTAACACCAGAGCAATTTACAGTGTACAAACATGCTGTGTTAGACACTGCATGGGACATGACTGTTAAAGATAGTAGACAACCTATATTGCTTACACAACAAGCATATTTAGAAGCTTCAGAACTGTCGCACAATACAATACACCAAGCACGTACTACAACGTTAGCAAAACAATATGTGCAATCAATACGAAATGACACAGTAGGTATTAAAGATAAAATTATATCAATAATAAGTCCTGCTATGGTTGCTAGATCTCGTGCAAAATTAATAAAAGAAGGTGTAGACGTTACTGCACAACGAGCGTATTTATCGAATATATTATTAGGCAATACAGCAATATCAAGAACTACTGTGCCGTATTTTGCATTGAAACGTGAAATTGATTTTTTGAAATCTACAACGTTTGATAATTTAATAAACGATATAAAGTTGTATATGGTTGAAGCAAAAAGCAAAGGTGTTACACAGGCTGGCCAATATGCCATGAATAAACTTTTGATTGATGCAACAGAACAACAAATACGCATTGATCAACGTATTTTACAAAGTAGGTTTGACCGTGAGTTAGTCTATCTGTCTGAATCTATGGAAAGCCAAGCAGCAATAGAAACAGCATGGCAAAGAACAAAAAAATACATGCAAGATACAGACAGGTTTAACTTGAGTGCACGCGGCATTGATTTAGAAAAAATAACTGTAGATGAATTAGTAGGTGAAACAATACCTTTGGTTGCTAGAGAATCAACATTGTATGCATTGGTTACTGACTTTTTAGATTCATTTTGGTACATAGGCGCAAAAGAAGAAAGCAGGCGTGCAGTATTTACGGCAACAGCAAGAAATGCAATAAACACACTTTTGCAAAAAGATCCCAATGCTTCATTAAATACTGGTTTACTTCAACGATTAGTATCAGATATAAATAAACAAATACCTGCATTGGAAAAAACACAAATAGTAGCAGACAAATCTATTATAGGTGCTTTGGTTGGTGAAAAAGCAAGAGAGTATGCATGGGCAGAAAGTATATCTTTGTACATAATGTCTTTGCGTGGACAAACTAGAATGAAATCGTCAGTTAATAATTTGATGATACGTTATCCAAGTATGTATACAGATTTAATACTTACACCATTACAAAAGTTAAATAGAATAACTAATAAAGATTTATTGGTAGAAAATGCTGTTGATCAAGCAGCAAAAAATTTAGATGAAGGGCCTTTAAAAACTTTGTTTTCTGCGATTAGAAATGACACGGAAATAAAACAATTTTTTGTATTGACGAATGAAGGTTCACCATTAAAGGCAATTGAAACTAGCAATCCTACACTATTTGCTGCATACAATAGATTTGTAGATGTGATTGAAAATACACTGTTGCAATTTGGTAGAAGCAAAGGATTGTCAGGTGCAAAGTTAGATGATTTTGTTAACGCTAAAAATCCAGATTATAACGATTTAAGTTTTGCAGAACAAACTTATCAAAGTATTAAAAACTTAATGAAATCATATGAAGTAAGTGCACAAAGAGCATTGCAATTATCTAGCAAAGACCTAAGTGGATTTTCGGCTGACATGATACAAGGTATTGTTTTAAACAATTTAAGTTTAGCAAAAACTTCGCCAAGTGATTTATGGAAGTTGACATATATAGCAAGTAAAGATGGTGCTTTAAAAAGCAGTTCAGATGCAATGTTTAATTCAACACGAAAGTTAGTTAGATTATTTGAACCAATAGCAACAAGTAAAGAACCAATACAACAGTTGTTTAGATTAG
>Ga0209232_1001687_pt1 | contig 11636 bp, 20 predicted proteins | sample ETNvirenome_2_60_FD_184066 | JGI IMG/M metagenome (GOLD analysis project Ga0209232, IMG submission 184066) | Marine viral communities from the Pacific Ocean - ETNP_2_60 (SPAdes) (version 2) | ecosystem: Environmental > Aquatic > Marine > Oceanic | place: Pacific Ocean | collected 2013-06-22
AAGATCATCACTTGTGAGCTTAACTCTATTACTACTTGTTCCTTTTTTACGAGAAACTCCAGCAACCGGAGATTGCACTCTGTTAGTTTTTTGTACTACATTTTGTTCTTTTTTGGAAGTGTTTTCTTCTGATTTGTTAAAATGACCTAGACCACTTGCTTTTAGTCTTTTATTCATTTCATCATAATAACCAGGATCGTGCACATCCCAACCTTCTTCAGTTAATTCAGCATCAATACCATAAGCCATTGCAGTTTCTTTTCTAAAACCAGGTTTATTAAACCATGTTGAATTTTCTTTAACCCATTCTGTAGCTAAAGGTGGAGCTTTTTCTTTTTTCTCTTTTGCTTTAGGCACTCGTGCAGCATAATCTTCAGTTTTTGTCATTTGACTTCTAATTTCTGCAAGATTTTCATACAATTTAACTTGTTTATCTGTATTTCCTTCTTCAATTGCAGCTTTTAATTCATTTGACACTGAAACAGCTTGATTAGAAAGTGATTTATTAGCCATATCAAAGGTTCTTTTTTCCATTGAATTGATTTTTTGTTCTAAATCTACTATTCTTTGTTCAGCTTCTGCTCTTTTCGCTACTTCTTTTTGGATTCTTTTACGAACTTTAACAGAATAAGGCATATCATCCGAATAGGCTGGTATTTTTTCTGTAGGTTTAGTTTCTACATCATATTTTACCTCATTTTCGTAAGATATATCATGTCCTTGATCTTTTTCTTTTACATTTTCTTCTTCTTTACTTTCATCAGAAGATTTTTCTTGTTCTTGTTGTAATTTTTCTAATGGATTTAAAGGTACATCTACCTCTTGTCCTTCTACAACATCATCAAGTTTAACTTCTAAGTCTTTCTTTTCTTTTTCATTCTCGGGCATAGTATCTCCTATGTTGTCATTAACTTATGTTAATGTTTGTTATAATTGTTGAGTTATTATATCTGGATTTTCCAGAGTTGCAATAATCTCATCATCATTTAATAACAACATTTTAACCTTTTGTACAGAAATTCTTGCACCTGCATATCTTCCAAATATAACCCAATCATTTACTTTACACCAAGGTTGTTTTCTATCGCTATAACACTCTAATCCCATTGCTATTACTTGTCCTACACTATTTAAATAAGACTGACTATCTTTGTTAGTATCTGTTAATATAATACCACCTTTGGTTTTTTCTATAACTCCTCTTGGTCTAATTAGTATTCTATAACCCACTGGTTTCGGTACTTTTTCTGGTGTAGGTATACTATTATCAGTTGCCCAATTATCATTATTAATCATCTATTTCTCCTGTTTTATATTTTTCAATTGTTTCATTAATTATTTCAAGTGATTTATCTAAACCTTGTCCATATCCATACACACGTTTAAATTCAGAATGATTATCTACACCTTTAGATAATAAATTATTACTCAGTTCTTGTTTATGATCTTTTATTTTTTTCTTTATTGCTTGAATCAGCAGTTCCATTATTTCCTTTCAAAAAAAATTTTAATGTATTATCAAAATCTTTTTTCAATCCATTTGCAGCAATTGCAAATAAATGTGGTTTAACTTTTTTAATAGAAATTTTTTTATTTTCTAAAAACTTTTTAGCTTGTCTTATTTCTTCAGGTTTTGCGCCCATTATTTTTTTTTATCTTTTCTAGCGACCTTAGAAGCTGTTTCTACTATTTTAGCTTTTGTCTCTGCATCTTTTCTCATGTTTTGTTTTTCGCTTTCTTTAACACCTTGCATAAATCTTGCTTTTCTAATTTGAAGTTCTTCTGCTTTTAAAGCAATATTTGCTTTTTTCTCTTCTGCTTCTAACTGTTGTTTTTGTTCTTCAGGAGAAGGAGGCATACTTCCCATTAATTGTTGTGCTGCTTGTGCTGCAGTTGCTGCAATTCTGTTTTCTTCTTCTATACTTATTTCATCAGAAGGTTCTTCATTTAATTCTCTATTAAAATCACCAGAAGAAATTGGATTTCCTGGAGGAACTTGTGCTTGCATTTGTTGTTGATATAAATATGCCATATGTTGACCTATGTGAGCTAACATTGCTGGATATAATTGTTCTTTAGCTTCAGGATTTCCACCAAATCTAGGATCATTTATAAATTGAGAATGTACCATTATATGTGCTTGGTGATCTTGATCTTCAAATACTTTAATTGGCTTAGTATTTAATAATGCCATATTTTCTGATACTGGATCACGTCTAGGAGTATCTTCTTCTTCAATCATTAAATCCATATAATCAGGAATATTTAAAGCATGTAAAAATCTTTGTGTTGCTTCTTTAACATCTATTATATCAGGTGTTTCTCTTGCAAGTTGTAAACCAGTTTGTGCTAAAGCAATTCTTTGAGCTTGAGAAAATATATTTGGATCAGAAACTGGAACTACACTTATTGAAGAAGTAAAATCTTTTCTTCTAATTTTTTTATTTTCGCCTATTACTTCAAAAGAATATTCATCATCTAAATATTCTCCATTTAATTCATATATTAATTTAAATTCTCTACCTTGAGCTTGATGTATTCTTTTATGAATAGCACTAAATACTTTAGAGCCTTGTTCTATTAAAGCAATAGTTGTGCCAACTGGACCTGATCCAGCAGAATCACCAATCATTGCATCTGCAATAGAAGCAAAACGTCTCCCTGACTCAGTTAATACTCCTAATAATTGTAATAGGGTTGGTGAAGGTTCTTTAAAGGGAAGAGGGATAAAAGATTTACGCAAATCATCACCATATGCTTCTACTTCAACCCATTCACCAGGAGAAACTGTTATGTCTCCTCCTTCAATTCTTGCTCCTTTAGCTCTAAAACCTCCATTGAGATTTGCAAAAGCAGCTGAATCTAATAGTGCTCTTAAAGCACCAGTGCTGGCATGTTGAAGTCCACCTATCATTTGTATAAGACCGAAGCCATAGAAGCCTAAGCCAGGAAGATATTTATAATGTATAAAGTATGTTCTTTTTCTTTTTAATGAATCTTCTTCTTTCCAGTTTTTTCTTATTGATAAAACTTTTTGTGATTCATAATCAATTGTAACAATATAAGGAAGAGCTAATTCATCTCTATCTTCTCCTAAATCTAAATTAGTATGTACTTCTAAAACTGTATGTATTTTATCTGCCATACTTGGAGTCATACCTTCTAATCTTTGTAAAGTTTGTTCTACTAAATCTCCGCTAGTAGCTCCCGCATTACTTTCAGCTTTACTTAATGGAATATCTTTGTAATAACCTGAAATTTGATGTTTTCTTATTTCATTTCTTGTTAATTTCATTACTTGAGTATATCTATCTGCAGTTTCTAAATCTGTATTTTCCATAGAGATAACAAAATCTTCTGCTGGTACAAATTTGGAACAAATTCTATCTAATGTATTATCAAAATAAATTTTTTTAAAAGCACTTCCAGCTAGAGCTAAATAAAATAACATTTGATCTAACTCGTTAAAATAATCTGGTATTTCTTGAGTAACCTGAAAATTCATAAAATCTTGAACACGTTGAGCTTGCTCTAATTTTTTATCAGTTGTTTTACCAATGATTTGAGTTTTAACTGGACCACCCGCAGGAAACATTTCTGCAATGGCTCTAGCTTGGAATTGTGTAGCAGCTTCTGCTAATAATGGATGATGTACTCCAGAAGCTCCCGGAAAAGGATCTTGTCTATCTTCTACAACGACACCTAACATACGAAGTCCTTTTGAATATTGATCTTCCCAATTTTTTCTTGAGCTTTTATCATCTTCAAAAGATTTTACTAAATCTCTTCCTATATTAGCTACTTCTCTTTCTGGTAGTTCTTCTGCTAAATTAGAGTAGTGATTTCTTTCAAAAACTTCTTCATCTTTTTCAGTCTGTTCTTGATCGACATCAACTCTTACTTTTTCACCTTTTTCATTAGTGAATTGTAATTTTTTTTTTTCTAATTCAACTTCCATTACTTTTTCTTTTTTTTCTTTTTGGCAATTTTACTGCCATACTTTTTAGACCAGCTTTTTGCTATCTTTGGATTATTTTTCCAAAGGTATCGCCTTTGTTTCTCTGATCTAAAAGGCATTATCGTTTAGCTGTTTTAGCAGATCGTTTTAAAGCTTTATCAGAAACAGTACCTTTACCTGGTTTGCTAGTGCCTCTTTTTTTGGCTCTATTCATATAATAGTAAAGACCTTTTTTAGCCGTTCGACCATCTTTTGTTTTATGATAACCTTTTTTCATTACTAAAACCTCCTCTCTTTAGCACTTATCTTTTTTTCTTTTTAAAGCCATAAGTACCTTTTGGCTTACGAGTAGCTTTAGCTACTTTTCTTCTGCCAGCCATAGACATTTTTTTTCCTGACTCTTTTCCTCTAGTCATTCCTAATTGTTCGTCTTTTCTAGCATTGTATCCTTGTTTTTTCATAGTAGTATACCTCCTGGTTCATACCATACTTTCCTATTAGTAGATATAAAACAAAAATATTAATATTGAAAGCTTTAAATTTTGGTTAATTTTTTTCGATTGTATGCTTTTTTATTCTGAATAATTTTTTGTTTAAAATGCCTTAATTGCTTCGCAACAGGGTTGCGCTTTTTATTAGCTTTTTTCATTATTACTTTAGAATAAGCTTAACTATACTTTTTTCACCTAAATATATCTCTGTTTCAGCTAATGATTTAATACATTGATATTGAACATTGCTTTTAGATTCACGTTCTGCCACTCTTTTACCTTTTAAACAAGTAGACATATTGGGTTGAATTCTATGTTCTTTAATTTCTTGATTAACTATCATTAATAATGCTATTACTATTTCTTCCATGTTTCAGCCTCCATTACCATTTTTATAATGTATTTCTCTATTAGAATCCTTAAGCTCTTCAATATCTTCTAAAGCTTTTTCTAATTGTTTAGTTAAAAATTCTATATTAACTTTATTATGCATTCCTGATTCTTGTTGTATTTGAAGTTTTTCAACTTGTTTATATAATTCTTCTATAAGCATAAATTGTTCTGAATCTGCGGGAAGTGAACCTAATTGACCTCTAGGCCATTTAATTCTAAAATCTGTATTTTCAATTAAATCTTTAGACATTAACTCCACTTGTGTTTGAAGTTTATTTTGAGTTTCAATAATACCAAAATATGCCCAGGTTCCAATTGCAACCATTGTAATTAATGAAGCCACAGTTTTCATTGGCATTTGGACTGCTGCTTCTTCTGAAATTTTAAGTGCCATTAATTACCTTATATTAAAATAACCTATGCACGCTGCAATAATAGTTCCTATACCAATTAAAACAGCAACTGCTCCTTTACCTCTGGATACATCATCTGAAAGTTTAGATACTTTTCTATTTAATTCATCAATAGATTTTATTAAATGTTTCATTCTTTCTGCACACAATTTTTCATGTGTAGAAAGTCTAATACCTAATGAAGTATTTACTATTGAAGCAGATGATTTTTTGGCCATAAATTACCTTTTTTAAAAAAGTTATATAACAAAAATTATAAAATTAAAAGTGATGACTTCCTTTACTTTGTTGATATCCTCCATCACTGGATTGATCAAATCCCGCATCAGAAGTAACTCCTTGATCTTGATTAGTACCTCTAAAATCTGGTTCATCTCTATGAATATTAAATCCTTCTTCTCCAGGTTGTGGAGCATTATAAGTCATCATATCTACAGTGTTAATATCGCCTTGTTTATCTTGATCAGTTATTTTTTCTATTCTTTCTCTTTCAGCTCTATTAATAGCTCCGCCAGCAAGGACAGGTATTGCCCACGGTGCTACTGCCATTAATATTCCACCTTGTGCTATTCCTGCGACAGTGCCACCTACTCTTACAGCAGTTTGAACGTCTGAAGGTATTCCTAAATTTTCTTCTATAAAATTATTATATGCATTAATATTATTATTTATTGTATTTTTATATCCATCAATTTTAGTTTCTTTATCAAAGTCCCATTCAAATTTTCCTTTTTCTTTTCCTAATTCAGGATAATAATCAGAAGTTCCTTCTAAATCTTTTAATATTTTTCTATCTTTAATTTTTTTTTCGTTATCTAAAATTTTTTTTAAATCTTCTCCACCATCACTTGATTTTTCAATTATTTCTTTTGTTATTTTAAAAGTATCAACACTATCTGGTTGTTCTACTTGACATATACCATTTACTGACATTCGTCCATCTGAACATACAAATTCATTAGTGTCTTGATAGTTATATAATAAATCATTTATAGTTGCCATATCATCTACCTTGTCGGTTGTATTTCTTATACGACCTTTTTTCGTGTTTGTTAAGATTTTTTTTATGACGTCTAGGACGTTTTGGAGGTTTATCTCGAGGAGTAAAGTTTACAAACTTTATCCGAGCCATTATTTTTTCTTAAATTTAACTACGTCTGCAGATTTATCTAATAATATTTTTTTTATATTAAAAGGTTTTTTATTATTAGTTTTAATTGTAATACCTTTTTTCTTTCCTAAAGCATCAGATAAAGTAGTTTTTTTATCTACTTCAGCAACTTGAATGTTACCATCATCATCAAAAGTTTTTTCTTCTTTTGTTGCTATAAAATCATCGTTTTCTTTTCTTGACATTTTTCTTTACCTTTTTTTTAATCTTTTTAGGTGCTGACATTCTAGAGTTTTGTAATCTACCTTCTCCAGAACCTGCACCAGCAGTCATCTTCATTTAAGCATCTCTTTTTAAATCTTTAATAAGTTTCATGTTAGTATCATGATAAGAATTAGATTTAGCTTCTCTTACATCATAAACAGCTTTATTTTCGCCTTTATGTGTAGCTTTTTTTAAAGTTTTAACATCTTTATCAGATGCTGGAACCATATCTCTGTAATTATTATCTGACATGATTAGCCTCTTTTAATTTTGTTAATAAAAGATTTATTGTCAGAACTAAAATTTGAATTTTTTTTTAATTTAGATATAAAAGCTCTATTATCACCATTGTAATCAGAGTTGCCTTTTGTTTTATCTTGAATAGTTTTTTCAGCAGCTCCATCCATATGTGGTGGATGAGCTTGTGGTCCAAAACCTGCAGCAGCTCCACTTGAATTGTACTTCACAGGTGTTTTAGTAGTTTTCTGTGTAGTTGTCATTAGTATATTCCTCCAGTTATGTTTACACTCTTAACGAAATTTTCCATTTCGTTTTCTCGTCTTGTTTGTTCTTTTACTACTTCATCTCCAGGATCTTGCATAGCTTTTTTAATCATAGCAGCTGGCTCGATTGCTTCAGGAAATTTTTCATAAAATCTAGCATTAGCTTTTTTAACATCTTTTACACTGAAATTTTCAGTAGTGTAATTAGGTTCCTTGCCTCGTCTAGTAAATGGGTTACTCATTTAAGTCCTCCGTTGTGCTTAATTTTTTATTAAGTATAGACTGAAAACAACTCTGTGTAAAGGTCGGAAGTAACATTTCGCTAATAGGATTATTATTATGGCCAGTAGACCAAGATAAACAAGGAACTCCCTTCTCATCCCATGCAACTAGAGCATATCCTTTAATATCTACTTTATCAGTTATCTTTATACATGCATCATGAAAAGCTTGTACTACTTGATCATCTTGAGCTTTTTGTATCTCTTTTGGACTAGGAATTTTTTTTTTTAAAGGTCTATACTTATTAAGAGTAATAATGTTTGTTTTTATTGCGTTGTTTCCTCTGTTCATAGTTTTCTTCTTCAGGATCATCAGGATGAGCTACTAAAAAGCCATCACGTATTCGTAATAAAGCTTGTACACAAGTATCGTGTATATCATCAAATTTTCCATAAGGAAAAGCTGCTGATTCCTCAATTACACTTTTAGTCCAATCTTTATCCAAAGTAAACACTAATCCGCCTTCAAACATTGAAGCTACTGAGTGCGTTCTGGATACCTTATCTCTATCAGGAGTATAAGTAATTACAGGCACTCCAGACCTTCTCATATCTTGTATTAAACTTTGGCCTGAAGCTCTTTTCTCAATTAATACTTGATCAGGGTACCATTCTTCATAACTATCTTGTGCACGTTTTCTTAAATCAGGATATTCTAATCTTTCTTTCCAAGCATCTAATAATAAACATGCAGCATAAGGTTGATTATTTTCATCTCTTTCTGTATATACTCCCCATGTAGAACAAGCTGAAAAGTCAGCAGTATCTTTCGTACTAAAAGCAGTATCATAAGATTGTACAACATAGGATAAGATTGGAATTTTATCTTCTGGATATATATTCCACCAATCTCTTTTTATAATGGATCCTTCATCAGCTGCAGGTTGCTGTTGATAGAGTGCTGTCCATACTCTTTCTCCTACTGTACTTCTAATTTTTTCTAAATCTTTTTTTGAATAAGCTTCTGGCCATAATGCATTTCCCTTATTATCTATTGCTGGTAAATCTAAAATTTTCCAATCTTCTTTACTTTCACTTAAAATGTGACCAGCTAAATCATCTTGGTGCCATCGAGTTTGAATTATAATTATTTTTCCACCTGGTTGTAAACGAGTATAAGCAACTGACTTATACCACTCGATTAAATTTTTTCTTTGGACTTCTGACTCTGCATCTTCTCTTCCTTTAATCGGGTCATCTATAATTAATAAATGTGCACCTCTACCAGTAATTGCTCCTCCAGCACCTACAGCTGAATAAGTTCCTCCTTGCATCGTATGAAATCGTTTAGCTGAAGTTGAATCTGATCTAAGGCCTACTTGTGGAAAAACATTATTAAAGTCAGGACTAACTATTTGATTACGGACCTTTCGTCCAAAGTCATCTGCTAGTTCTTGAGCATAAGTAGATTGTATAACAAATTCATTTGGATTATTTCCTAAATACCAAGCTGGAAAAAATTCAGAACATAACATTGACTTTCCATGTCTTGGTGGCATAAAAACTGCAAGTCTATTTATTTCGTTTTTTTCTAACATCTCTAAATTTTTTGCAATTAATCGTATATGAGCAGGATCCTTATAGCCAGGATATATATGTTTCGCATATTGTAATAAAGTTTTTCTAGCTTGAGAAGTTGATAGTATCTTATTTAAATGTTCAATGACTTCACCCGCACGTGGGTCTTTAGTCTTTTTGTATATCTGAATAGCTGACTTTAACCGTTCCTTGATCTGGAGTTCTTGCATTTTGTAATCCTTGTCCTACTGCTCCTTTATTTCTATAAGCTTCAAATTTATCTGCTAACTTAGTAAATGGCTCTACTTCTTTTCGTACAATTTTTTGCCAATGTAAAGAAGGTTGTCCTATTTTATCTAAATACCAAGCTAATTTACTTGCATCAGCAAATCTTGAATTAATCATTTTTTGATGATGTAAGTCTCCTTCTTCTTTTGGATTACCTTCTTTATACACTCTTGTTTTAAAAATTTCGTCATTATTATTTCCTGTTATATCAGCTCTATCATGTAAAACTTTAACTGGTACATCTTGCATGATATCTAACATATAAGCAATCTCTGAGAGCCACGCATCATTTTGGCCATGTAAACTTAAATGATCTAGACATCTAAACCAATCCCAAGGTACAATAGGAAAGATACTATAAGGATGATCTGTTGATTCTTGTACTCGAAGCAATTTAAACTGGCCATCAAACTTTCCTATTTTTGAATCCCAATCTTTAGTTTGCATTATAGCATCGTCATTAAAGATCATGATCCATGTACCTTGAGCATATACAGAGAGAGCATTATTATATCTGTGTAAATTTTCGTAACCTAATCTTTTAAACTTAATTACTGATCTAGCTGGATGTTTAACATCTTTTAAAAATTTTAAACTTTCACTATCATCATCATCTACTCCATAAAGTAGTTGAATCTTATTAGGATCCTTAGCATTATCTAATAATGATTCTGTACATCTTTTAATTAAAGAAATTCTTTTACGTGTTGGAAGTAGTACGGATATAGACATACCTCACCTTATTCTGTTTATAATATTATATAAACAAAAAAGTTTGCCCTCCATCGCCCCTGTTTCGAGTAAGTCTCCCTACCGTTTGTGAAACAACACCTAATTTTTTTCTTCTATTTCGTAGAAGAATGCATCACTATCTTCAGTAACCCAATCTTTATTTTCTACGTTCCATTCGGTCGTTTGAACTTTATAGTCGGGCCAGTCTGATTTTTTCGTAGTGAAACTATTAATTGTCCATAATACTCTGTTATTAGGTTGAGCAGCAAAATTACCATTGTCAAGCTCCAAGACATGAGCGCACTTATGCTCCTGAGGAATTTCAGAATGGTCTGTATCAAGTAAATTGGAGTCAGGGTGACACCAATCAACAGTAAACAGATACTCACCGTGATAAAACTTTTTATCTTTTCCAATAAATTTAGCTCGTTGTCCTAGTAAGAAAGAAAAATGATTAACACTATGATAATAGTCAAAGCTATTCCACAGCTCCAGTTGGTCGATTTGCATATCGGGCACATTCCGTCTTTCCATACTCTTTGAGAAAAAGGCACATATTGGCAAGCGCCAAAAGCACGCACCGTTTGGTAGCATGATGTTAAAAAGGATCCCACGCCCTTGAATGCTTGTAAGCCCGAAGATAACACATTCTTCACTTTCGTTAAAATGTTGTTTAAGATCATATAAATACTCCTTGCGTATATTACAATATATTGGCGGTATGCTACTATTTAAAAAAGACATTGTAAAGATATATATAAAAAAAATATTTTTTTCTATACAAAATTTATATACATTTAAATCATTCATCACTCTTTCTATCTCTCTTTCTCCCGCCAGAGAGAAAAAGCTTTCAAACTTTCCCGTTTTTTTTTCTGGCAAACTTAATACGATTTTTAAAATTAGATTAATATTTTTAGAATAGATAAAAAAAAAGCGATCTAGTTTTTTAGACTAGATCGCTTAATTTACTTTTTAGATATTAAAGACTTTTAATTTTTTCTTCGAAGTATTTAATATTTTCGATTATCGAATTATCGACTTTATTCGTTTTAATATATTCTTTATTCGAATTTATTAAATCTAGATATAAGTCTTTTTTCGATTTATCTAAATAAGAATTAATATCGACTAATAGATTTACTTTTTTAAATCTATTATTTTTAGTCGTATCGTATTCTATATCTATTTTACGATAATCGTTATTAAAAGCTTTTTCTATAGTATTAGAAAATTTAGCTTTTTCGTAAATAAAAAAAGACTTCGTTTTATCTCTTTTATTATTAAATAAACGAAATAAAATTTTCTTATCTTTAAATTCTCTAAAAGATAAAGCTATTTTATTTTCGACTATTTTATTTTTAGTATTACTCATAACTTTCTACTTTCTAATTATTTTAAAGATAATAATTTATTTATTAATTTAATTTAAAATAATTAATTAAAACTTATTTTATTTTAAAAGAAATTAAAAGAAAAAAAACGATTAATTCTAGTATAAGTAGAATATTTGTTGTTCGCTATTCGTTCTCGTTTTGTTCTTGTTTCGTTTTTGTTATTCTATTTATGATAGAAGAATAAATATATTTAATAATAATATAAAAACTATCGGTATTCTGAATAAGTATATAAGCATAATTTATTTTTTTTAATTAGTTAATTTATTTATTAATATTTATTTAAT
>Ga0209232_1001688_pt1 | contig 11633 bp, 26 predicted proteins | sample ETNvirenome_2_60_FD_184066 | JGI IMG/M metagenome (GOLD analysis project Ga0209232, IMG submission 184066) | Marine viral communities from the Pacific Ocean - ETNP_2_60 (SPAdes) (version 2) | ecosystem: Environmental > Aquatic > Marine > Oceanic | place: Pacific Ocean | collected 2013-06-22
ACTAACTTGGGTGGCAAAGAACAATGATAGATAAACTTATTGAACCTGTCAGTGGTTTGCTTGGCAAGGTTATAAAAGATAAAGACCAGGCTGCAAGGTTAGCGCATGAGATTGCAACCATGAGCGACAAACACGCTCAAGAGTTGGCGATGGCGCAGTTAGAAATATTAAAAATGGATGCTCAAGGCAACTGGTTTCAATCGTCCTGGCGTCCATTGATCGGTTGGATTGGTGGTATATCCCTGGGCATAAACTATATGGTGGCTCCTATCGCAATGGGCTTTGGCTTCAGTATACCTCAAGCAGATATGTCAGTGATGATGCCATTGTTGTTAGGTATGCTCGGTATGGGTGGGATGAGATCGTTCGACAAGCTCAACAAAACGGATAGCAAAAAATGAGTGACGCATTAAAAATATTACAGGCTAAGTGTGGTGTAAAAGACGATGGATCGTTTGGTCCCAATACAGCTAGAGCTATAGCAAAACATTATGAGCTATCTGATAAACGTGGCGCTCATCTCTTGGGGCAAGCTCACCATGAAAGCGGTGGCTTCAAGCGTACCAAAGAGGGGTTGTATTACAGTACACCAGAGCGACTAATGGCAGTATGGCCTAGTCGATTTAAATCTGTAGAGGATGCAATGCCCTACGCAAAAAACCCAGAAGCATTAGCTAACAAAGTTTATAACGGACGTATGGGTAATGAAGAAGGTTCTAATGACGGGTGGAAATTTTCTGGAAAAGGCTTCATCCAACTTACTGGACGTTCTAACTATAGATCATTTGCTAGTGATATGCGTATACCAGAAGTTGTAGATCATCCAGTTTTTGTTGAAACTGAATATGCCTTTGAGTCGGCTCTATGGTTTTTTAGGTCTAACAACCTATTCACTATATGTGACAAGGGCGTTGATGATGATACGATTAAGGCTGTAACCAAGCGCGTAAATGGTGGTACACATGGCTTGAAGGATCGTATTGAGCAAACTAAAAAGATTTATGAGTGGCTAGGAGATGCCTAATGAAGCGTAGGTTTGCGCCTGTTCCAAAGGATAAGAAGTCCGGCATACCCAAGAAGTATGTAAGCGGTTCAAAAGATCCTGATGCTACCAGGCGTGAGATCCTCCGCACCAGGGCGCTTTACAAAATGGGTAAACTTACTCCGGCCATGATGGATCGGATCAGCAAGCAAAGGAGTAAAAGGTAATGGCTGCACCAGCAAAATATAAAAAAATGTTTGGCGCTTCTCGTGCAGAAAAGATATACAAGCGTGGCTTGGGTGCGTATTATTCAAGCGGTTCTAGGCCGAAGATGTCGGCTCATGCCTGGGCTGTTGCCAGGTTAAAGGCTCATGCAAAGGGCAAAGCAACAGTTAAAAAAGCAGACGGTGATTTATTTAGGAGTAGTTAAATGCCATATGGGAAAGGGAGTTACGGATCTAAAGTCGGTCGGCCATCGAAGGCTGCTAAGAAAGATCCTAAATTAAAAAAAGCAGCCATGAAAAAAATGATGGCCGCTCGTAGAAAATAATTAAATACTATTCTTAATTGTTTGCCCTATCCTCTGAGCGATCTGAGGCACGATAGCGTTGCCTAGTCCTCTAAGTCTGTCCACCCTTCTGGATACCCCATGAGCCACTCGACCCACTGGGGGTTCAGGGAGCCAGAGATTTGCTTGCCCTCTTCCATCATTACTGCGTTGGGAAGCTGACCCATTTGCGCTCTCTCGCCGTTCTCCAACTTCTTCTTCGTTCTTTCGTAACCGTTGGCTCCCTTGTAGTCTCTTGCTGCTGGTGTCGGCCATATTTCGTCCGATGATCCAAACTCGATCCCGTCTGTGGGGTGCGTCACAGGCAACAGCCGGAACAACAAACGCCCTTGTGGAGTACTCTGCCCCTTCCAGATCAGAAAGCACTTCATCGATCCCCATAGAGATGTGACCATAAACATTTTCGAAAACGCAAAAAGTGGGTCGCTTTCTTTTAATAATGGTAAATATTTCTGGCCAGATATGTCGGTCATCTTCCGTGCCTCTTCTATCTCCGGCCACGCTAAACGGTTGGCATGGGTATCCGGCTGTGATGATGTCACACTCCGGAATAAGTCCATCTGGGTCATTTGCTAACTCCTTTACATCTTCTGCAATCGGCACATCTGGCCAATGCTTTCTTAAAACTTTTCTGCTCCAAGATTCTATGTCACAGAAGAGAACAGGTCGGCTCAGCTCTGCCCACTGAAAGCCAAGAGCAAAGCCACCTATTCCACTGCACAAATCAACGTGACGTAACATCAATCTTCGGGCTTCGTAGCCCACCTTTTGTTCTGCCATCTACAAACTTTATCTTATTGTTTTTTGCTACAGCACAAACGGTATTAAACGAAACGTCCAGCTCTCTTGCGGCATCCGCTTTTGAGTAGCCTTGATCTGCTAGCCTGGTGTACTCTGCAACACCACCTGGAACCTTGTTTATTCCGACACCTTGACCATACCTGACTGGCCAATGAATGCCATACTTATCGATTAGCTTTGATAGGTATGTAAGCGATACCTTTAACCTTCTCGCTCCTTGGTTTCTGGATATGTCTTGTTTGGCTAGAGCCTGGATATATCCGGCTCTCTCCAATTCTTGTTTAATCAATAGCTCTTTCCATCCACTCATCATTTCACTCTCCAAATACGATAACCACCTTCAACCTTTCTACAGCGGCCTTTTAATTCAAGCCTGTGAAGGTTGTAACATAAGTTATTCCCTCTTGATCTTCCTTGTTGACCCTCAAAGAATACGCTATCCCCAACATCCATTTCAGACGCAAGCTCAAGCATTTTATTTCTATTTGGAATAGGTATGTTTTTCTCTATTTTATATTCCATTACTTCACCTGTTTCTGTAGCTTGCTCCACTCAAAGTCGAGCGCGTCTTTACTGAGATCAGTCAAGTCAAGTAAACTCTTCAGCCCTATCTCAACTGTATGTCTGGCTGTCTCACCTAGCTTGTCCAAGTTTTCGAAGTTAGCTATAACAATTTCAATCTGTTGTTTTCTTGGCCGTTTCTTTTCTTGGTACAGTTTGACCATCTTGACCAACTCGGAAGTAAACATTCCGGCAGTGCTGAGAATGTCCTTAAACTCTCCGTTGTGATAAAGTAAGCGCCAACCCTCTTTAGGTTCCTCTGGCTCTTCTATTTCCTGTGGGTGTACGCTTACATCTATTTCTGGCTTTGGCTCGGGTGCTTTTGGCTTCGGCTGCTTCTGTTCTTCCATTGCTTTTTCTTTGCGCTGAACAGCCGCTATTTCATTAGCACTTGCGTAGCTACCACCATGTAAACCTAACGAGGCTAGAGCGCGTCCAATGGCTGAAGTCTCACAGTTCTCAATGGCTGACGTTTTATTAACCATAGAACTGCCTCTGATCTCCTCAGCCATGCCTGAGCCTATGATGTTACCTTCATTCGTAACGATTGCTTTGATAACTACACGCTTGCCATCATCAACAAGTATCTCCGTATCGATACCCATTGTTTCGCCGAAGGCCATTCTGAATTGTTCTACCCTGACAAAAACCTCAGTATATTTTTTGCCACCCCTTTGTGATACACCAACTTTCTCATTCAGATCGTTTACATGCTTCATTGCTTCTATTAGTTTATTCATTATTTTATCCTCACTGTTACGCCTTCGTAGCCCACCTTGGGGCGGCATCCTGGCACTGGTTCACCATCATCTAAAATCTTTTTGATTGCTCTTAGATCAGGTTTTGATGTTGTTACTTTAAGTTGTGTTGGCACTTGTGCCTCGTCAACTACCTCAACTGACCATCGAGGTTTAGTTATGCTTACCGTTGCGAGTGCATGGTTTACTTTCTTTACGCCCATCGCATTGAGTAAGTGCTTCATTTGTTGGTTTATGGCATCCGCTTTGGTTGCCATTTTATCAGCTCGTCTTTTGTATTGCTCAGCAAGCTCTTTGTTTGCGGCTTCGTAGCCCAACACTTCCAGCCGTTCTTGAATGAGTTTTGCTAGTACGTCAACAATGTCTGTCTCTCCGTCTAACGTATCAAGAAAAGTATCCTCATCATCTTTGCAAATCTCTCGAATACTATCAGCAATTCGCCTGATCTCTTCGTATTTAATAAACATAATTCCAACCCTTCTCTGTTATTTTCCACACGATCTCAGTGTTTCCAAACTCATTTTTGCGCCTTGTTTCTGTGTCAAGAATGCAATTTATTTCTTGCAATTCAGTGAGGCGCGGCCTTACACTGAGGATTGATAGCCCGAGGTTCTTTGCAAGCTCACTGCCTGTCCTTGCTTCTCCGCACTGTGCAAGGCCGCAAAGAATTTGTAGTCTCCTCCCGACTACCCTCGGAGCCACCTTGTGCGCTGTCGCAATCTCCGTATCGGAGCCATCGCGGTGGTGCATTTTTTTTACTTCAACTTGATCAATCATTTTCTTCTTCCTCCTCTAAATCAAAAAATCTCATTACTATTTCATCCGGATCTTGCTCAAACTCTGTGAGCCGTTCACAGTCAACGCTCGTTTCTTTTATGGCGCTGTGAATAAGCGCAATCAATTCGTCTTTTGTCATGGTTAGCCCTCCGCTTGTATTGCTTTGAATGATACTAGGGGCGCTCCATCATCGCCTAGTTCTGCTAATATCCAATCTGTGCGCTTGTGCCATTTGTGTTCAAATATACCGCAATCAATCAGCGCGTTTCCTAAATCATGATGCTCATCTCTTAGCTTGCAAAACTTCTCAGATATTGTGCCTATTGGCATTTCACCGCTTTCAAAGTCTTGCTCTAATTGGTTTCTTAAATAGCTTTTAACTATGGTAAAAAATGATTTATCCTTTGGTAAAACTATAAAAGTATTTTCTTTTGATAAACCACCGGCTGCACAATCCCCACCGGTGGCAACTAAACAATAATCAAAACTCATGCTAAAACTCCTGCTATTACAAGCCACATATAGAACGTGCCAAACAAGCACACCCCACCAACTATTGCTTCAATCCAATCTTTCATTGTTCCCACCTTTCAATAAAATCTGTTACAAATTCTTTCTGATCTTCGGTTAAGGTATAACAAGTAATAACCGCCTGAGCGTCTGCTTCTTTGTCATCAATGCTGTCTTGCTTACCTAACCATTCACCCCACTCATCAACTAGAAGGCTGTGATATTTAGACTTTAAAAGCTCCTCTACAAACTCTATAGCCTCCGCCATTGTTTCAAAGTCTTTGCTAAATTCTGTTGTGTCTCCGTCACCGTACTCACCATTTAATTGGACATTAAATCTGTAGTAAGTCTGACCCTCTTTAAGATCGTGATGTAGGTCACTCCATTGATGATCTTCCCAATCCATCCAAACTCGTAAAGCTCTGTCGGGGTATTTTTCTGTAGGCATCATCTTGCACACATGAGGCATAGCTTCATTATGCCAACACTCGTCAACAAAATCATATTTAGATAAATCTGTTAAAAGCTTTTCAAATCCTTGCTTGTCATCAAAGTTTGAAAATTGATTATGAATTGATCTTTGTTCTATTACTTGTGTCATTGCTTTACCTCTTCAATTTTATAAGCGCCTTCAAAGCACTCACCTTCAAGCCAATCAAATAAAATGTTTTCTAAGTCTATAATCTGATCGCTTTCATATTCTCCACGATCAACCATCATGTAATATTTTTTATCACCATCGTTATTTTTAAGAATGTGGTAATAGTTTTGAATATAGTCCGGCTTTGTTGGAATGTCTTGATCTTCCGTCAAATAAACAAAACCATCCATTTTATTCTCTTCGTAATCAAACCAGTTTTTAACTTCTAATTTTCTGAATGTAGTAATTGTCATTCTCTAAGCCTCCTATTGATGCGCGACATGTAAATATAATTTACGCTTGCCGGATAGTTTCTTACCAATCGCAATAGCTGCCTCTCTCATGGCTGTTTCACCAACGCCATGAATATTCTTACTAAGTTTTATTCCGGCCTGCTCTAAAGCTGCTTGCATTGAAGCGCTCTCTTTACAGTAACCACCGCCGCCGGCGTTACCGTATCCACTACCATATTGATCTTTACCAAAGAACCACGCGACACAATGACAAACAGTGGAACCCCAATAAAATCTAAATGTTGCCACTGTTCCATTACTTCGGCCTAGATTATCATCAGTGGCTTTTGATGGGTCAATGATTGTTATTTCCTTATAAAAGTTATTGCTTACTCTGTCGCGCTTTGCGCCTATCTCGTTATCTTTTAGATTTACTTTATTAACTTTCATTTTGTTTTGTCCTTCCTATAAACTAACAAATCACATATTGATTAATCTAGTGATACCAGATTATATGTCAAGTGGTATCACATAATTAATTTATTGAGAGGCGTTTTTGCTATGAAAAAAAGGAAACAAATAATAAAAAATAATGAGAACTTGGTAAACTTTACAGTTCGCATACCGTCAACCAGCAAGCAGCGGTTAATCGATTTTAGCAACAAAACCAATCAATCCCAGGCATTAATTATAAGTAATTTAATTAGAGATCATTTACCTGGACAAGCTGTTTCACTGGCTCCGGCTCCATTCCCAATAGAACAAAGCGCAGATGATTTTAAGCAAGAGATTAAAGACTGGCTGACGAACCATGAAAAGAATTGATTTTTGGTTTCAAGGTGAGCCGGTCGGAAAAGGCCGACCAAGATTTACGCGACAAGGCAGAGCTTACACGCCGAAAAAAACGCGAGATTATGAGCTAAAACTAGCGGCTAAAGCATCTGACAAAATGGTAGAACTAGGACTAGATCCTATAAACGTTCCCTGTCGCGTCTCTGTGATGGCTCAATTTGCTATTCCTAAATCATATTCAAAGAAGCGCAGAGAAGCCGCCACAGTGGGTGAAACTATCCCGACTAGGGTAGACGCTGACAATGTGCTTAAGATTATCACAGACGCTTGTAATGGCGTTTTATACGAAGATGATCGGCTAATATACAAAATGACAGTACAAAAAAGGTTTGGTGATCCAATGGTTATTGTAACCTTAGAATGGGATTAAATGCTCGTACCTCGTAAAAAGAATGAAGACCTGAGAAACTATTCGGTGTTACCGTTTGATGCTGCACGAGATAAGCGCTTGCATGGTACAGCCGCATTAAGTGTTCTGTGTGTTCTTTGTACTTATACGGATCAACTCGGGGTTACTTGGGTTTCACAAGGCCGAATAGCTAAAGATATGGGCATCAGTAGAACGGCTGTAACAAGGCAAATTAAAAACTTGATAGAGTTTGGATATATTGAAAAGGTCAAGAAGTTTAGTAAACACCAAAAGAGTGATAGTTTAAAAGTTGTATTTAAAAGAGCGCCAAAAGATTTGAATGAAGCAAAAGCAAATTTAACAGCAGCCGAGCAAATCAAGATTGAAGAACAACGAGAACAAGCAAGAAAAGAGCAGCTCTACAATTATAATAAGACAAGAGAAAAACAAGGTCTAAAGCCTGTGGATAACTCTGTTAATAAACAAACCACCTGTTACACCCAGAGGTCACACCTACCTGTCACATCTAGAGGTAACACAAACGAGAACATTATAACGAATAATAATAATATTATATATAATGATGCTAGGCGGTTTTGTACTTTGTTTCTGAGGATATGTGAAGAGTATGGAACACCTCGTAATATTAATGAGAGAGATATTCAAACTGTATCTCATTGGATAAGAGACGGTCTATCAATGGAAGAATGGTCGGCAATACTAAAGAACCATGCTGAATATTGCTATAAAAACCGGCGTGATATGGCGCGTGGCATAGGATATTTTCAAATACCAGTGTCAAAAGCGCTAGGAAAGTCTAAAGATTACAGAACAAACGACATAATCAAGGGAGTAGTAAAGGACAAAAGGCTATAAAAATAAGGGAAAACAGCCCAGGTTTTCGCATAATATGTATTATGTTAAATTTTTGACCGCGAAAAAAAAATGTCAGGCGTTCTGCAAAATTGACACCCTTGCCCCCCACCCCTCTGGCGTACTGCTACAGTGTACCACATAAATATTTTCTGGATTTTTCCTGAGATAAGTGCGATACCAAATTAAAGGAGATTGATATGGCAAACCTACCAAACCTTGAGAAAGCAAAGCTAGAGTCCGAAGAATATGGCAAAATGATTAGGAATATGATTAATGCTCTTAATTCTGATCTGGTGGATTTGATGGTCAAAGACGATAGGATTAAGTTAATACCAGAAAAAAAAGAAGATTCGGTCCGAAAAATGTTTGGGGCTGCTATGAGTACGATAAGAAAAAATGAGGAATATTTGGATAGAAATCCAAGTATTTTACCGCAAGGACTTGGTGATAGGGTAGAGAAAAAGGCAGAAGCACTCAAGAAAGAGCGCGAAAAGTTTATGTATAGATATTCTATTCAGCGTAGTGATAAGAGAACGCCCAGGAAAGCCTTTGGAACCAAAGCTACGCAAGGACTTGGTGATGATGGTTAAAATATGGCTGAAAACAATTTGATCTTTTAAATGAAATCAAATCTTATGTTACAACAGCTAAAAAGAACTCTAGCGCAACAAGGAAGGAACTGGTAACAGGGAAACCACGTTTACTATTTAGGAAGGACGAGTAAATGAAGAAAATGTATAATGTTGTTCAGGGTCAGAAACGAAGAAATGATCCTGAGAAATCTGATTGGGTTAAGTTAGGTATAGCCTTTGAGGATAGTAAGGGTATGCGTATAAAGTTAAATGCGTTGCCGATACCTAACCAGGAAGCTGAGATCTGGCTGAGCCTGTTTCCGATGGATGATAAGGGCAAAGTTGATAATCAATCTTCTCAGCAAAATAGTAGTGCTGACAAAGATTTTGAAGATGAGATCCCATTTTAATGGCTAGAACGAGGCAAACTCCTATTGGTCGGTTTGGTGGTGTACGAGTTACACAGAAAAAGGTCAGAACGAGTGCCACGTTAGAAAGTAACAAAGAGGTTGTTGCCCAGGAATTGATTGCCCTGGGTACAACTTCAATTACTGAGATTATAAATCTTGATGGTACAATGAAAGATCCGAAAGACATTCCGGATTATGCGTTGAGGGCTATTAAAAAAATAACGCCTATGCCGGATGGTCGGGTTGCGATTGAGATGCACGATAAGGTTTCGGTGCTAAGAGTATTGGCAAAAGCGGCTGGTTGGCTCGATAGTCCGGATCAGGAAAGTGATAAGCCATCGATTGTTGGTATCAACATGAAGGGGCCAGCTATTGAGGATGCGGAGGTGATAGATGGACAAGACAGCAAGGCTTGAGGTAGCAGTTATAATGCTGGAGCAAAGAATAGAGGCTCTTGAAGAAGCATTAAGAAAAATAAGACTAATCAGTCACGATACATTGCAGGATAAAAATGAGCGCGATCCCCAGCCTTGATTTAAACTTTGAGAACAGTCCGACTGTTTGGAAGTTTATACACGATCAAAGTTTCGTTAGGGGCTTGATGGGGCCGGTAGGATCTGGTAAGTCCTATGGTTGCGCAGCCGAGATAATGTTAAGAGCGGTCAAGCAAAAGCCATCTCCTAGAGATGGGATCAAGTACTCACGCTTTGTCATCGTGAGGAACACATATCCCGAGCTGCGCACCACAACCATTAAAACATGGCAAGAGTTATTTCCCGAGGATGTGTGGGGTGGTATGCGCTGGCAACCACCTATTTCTCATCACATTAAGATCCCAACAAGAGGCGATATCCCAGGCATCGATTGCGAAGTTATATTTATGGCGCTTTCTTCTCCGCAAGATGTAAGAAAGTTATTATCCTTGGAGCTTACTGGTGCTTGGGTCAACGAAGCTAGAGAGCTTCCGAAAGCAGTAATCGATGGATTGACACACCGAGTTGGCCGATATCCCACAAAATCTGATGGCGGTCCGACCTGGTATGGCATTTGGATGGATACAAACCCACCAGACAGCGATCATTGGTGGCATGAGGTAGCAGAAAAGCATCCGATCAAGGGAAAGTATCCCTGGACATTTTTTAGACAGCCAGGTGGTGTGTTGCAAGCTTCGCCTGATGAAGTGCCGGATGATAATCCCGATGCCCAGGGCTTTGTGTTTTCTGGAGCAAAATGGTGGCGTATCAATGAAAATGCTGAAAATGCTAACAATCTGCCACCAGGTTACTATCAACAGCTGCTTGGTGGGAAGAATGTAGACTGGATTCGATGCTATGCCCAAGGAATGTATACATTTGTCCAGGAAGGCAGACCAGTTTGGCCTGAGTATGATGATGAGCTTATGTCCGGTGATGTGGAGGTAGATCCGTATTATCCAATACAAATCGGTGTAGATTTTGGTTTAACTCCGGCAGCTATCTTTGGTCAGCGTACTCAGGGCGGTGCGTGGCGTGTTTGCGATGAGCTGGTCACGTTTGACATGGGGCTTGAACGATTTGGCCAGGAACTCCTGGGAAGAATAGCAGAGCGATATTCTAAGCATGATATTTTGATATGGGGTGATCCGGCTGGTAATAAACGCGATGAGATCTACGAAGTGACAGCGTTTGATCATCTCAGATCGTTAGGATTTAAGGCACAACCAACAGATAGCAACGCTTTCCAGGTCAGGCGTGAGGCCGGAGCTTCTCCAATGTCCAGGCTTGTTAGCGGTAAACCTGGGCTGATTGTCGATAAAAAGTGTTTGAGGCTGCGAAAATCTTTAAGTGGTGGATATTTCTTCAAAAGGCAAAGCCTGGGCGCTGGACAGGAAAGATTTAAAGATGCGCCAGTAAAGAACGAGCATTCGCACTGTGGCGATGCTTTTGGCTATCTCATGCTAGGTGGCGGTGAGCAAAGACGCTTACGGAGAGGCTCGTATGGTGCTACGTTTCAACAGGGGTCATATACTGCGAATAGCGAGTTTAACGTGTTCTGATGAGCCTTATACAGCTTCCTACGTTTAAAATGAGGCCGGATGAGCAAATCGTGCCGCTACAATACAACCATCTTCTAAGCATAGACCTGGGGCCACACGAAAAAGAGTACGCCGATAGTATTTCTGGGTATTTAGATTATGTTTGGGAAAATTCTGAGCATGGCTGGAGCTGGGCAGCTATCGGTCGAGGCAAAGTTGTTTGCGTGTTTGGTGTAAGAGATGTTTGGCCTGGTGTAGTGGAGGCGTGGTTTATTCCAGGTGAAGGTCTAGAAAATCATACAAGGTCAACTTTGATAGGCGCAAGAGCGCTTTTAGCCGAGGTAATGGCTACATCTGGTATCAGAAGGATGCAGATTTTTGTAAAATCGCAACATATGGTGGCATTAAGGTTTGCCAAAGCACTACATTTTGAGGTAGAGTGTAAACACAGAAAGTTTGGCCCAGAGGGGGCTGACTATTATTCAATGGTAAGGTTTGAATAAATGGGTGGTATTTTTAAAAAGAGACCAGCGCCAGCTCCGGCACCAGTTGCTACACCAACAGAGAAAGTAATTGATCGGCAAGAAGAAAAAGCCGAGGCGCAAGAAAAAACAGAAATGCAAGGACTGCAAAAGCGTAGGCGCTTGAGAAGAACTGGCGGTATGCGATTATTGTTCTCACCTTTGAGACAAGAAGGTGCTGCTATGAATGAAATTAAGAAAAAACTTGG
>Ga0209232_1001691_pt1 | contig 11626 bp, 12 predicted proteins | sample ETNvirenome_2_60_FD_184066 | JGI IMG/M metagenome (GOLD analysis project Ga0209232, IMG submission 184066) | Marine viral communities from the Pacific Ocean - ETNP_2_60 (SPAdes) (version 2) | ecosystem: Environmental > Aquatic > Marine > Oceanic | place: Pacific Ocean | collected 2013-06-22
AATCTAATATAATTTAAACCAAATTTAACAAACATTGTCAAATATTATTTAAAATAAATATTATTTTAATGTAAATAACTGATTTTAAATGAATGAATATATATATTTTAAATGATGAGATATAAATTTTATATAATTATAATGTATAAATTTAATTGTACACAAAAAAGATGTAGAACCAGGATTAACTACAATTAAAAAATGTAGTATAATATAATGTACACAAAAAAAATGTAGAATTATAATGCCTATATCTCATGGGGGAGGGAAAAAATGTGCCGTGCCTTGCTGTATATATATATGCACCCCCCACAAAATTAGCAGACAAATCATAATTACTATATGTCAATTATTTGACACAACTTTACAGAAATAAATGTCAAAATTATGACATCACAACTTCGTGGTTTCCCAAAACACCCCCCTTTATTTTATTTCTAGGGTACCCATACTCCTGTTTAGAAAACACAGCAATCATGAATTTACCACCTTCTAATCCGGGTCGTACCTCGTAGTGCTTACCACTGGTCTGACAGTAGAAATCCACATCATTAAAACCAGCTTGTCTACCCATAGCTTCAAACTCTTCTGGTGTGTAGTGTTTATAGTGGAATTCATTAACCGGAGGTAGCTGATGAGGCCTTACTCGTTCGTTTGGTGATGAGCAGATAAATAAATTTGTTTTGTCTCCGGCTAAATCAAAGACACCTTGAGCTAAGTCTGGTGGTATGTGTTCGATAAACTCAAAAGATACAACAGCATCATATCTATCTCGTAATAATCCTTTCTTTAACTTTGTAAAATCTTGTAGAATATAATTAACTCTAGGGGCTTTGTTATCATACGATTTTAAAAATACTTCATGGGCTTCTTTAGATTTATCAATACAGTCTACCCAGCTTGACATCATGTTTTGCATAATCACAGAACCATAGCCAATACCACAACCAATATCAAGAACGTGGTCTGGTTCGGTCAGTTCTTCAAGTTTCTTACAAGCAAAGTTATATCGTTCTAAATGATCTGGCCGAATATTGTTCGGATCCATTATTCGTTCAACCATCTAATGCTTTCATCCGTGTTGTCCAATATTTATCAAGTATATAATACCAACATCCATTAATACATGGTTCTACTAAAGCAACTAACCCAGCTTCAAACAACGAAGCACCAGTTAGCCAGTATACAACATTCATAGCTATAAACACATGACCACATGTATAGATACAAGTTCGTCCAATACTTGTGTTTATCATGTTACAACTTTCATAATACAACCTTGTTTCCAAGATCTAGCCATCGGTACAACCTCTCTTTTAAAATTTACACACCATTCACTCAAAGCTTTCCATTCTCCCTCCTCCCATTTAGGATAAGGAGACAAAGGCGATGGTAATAAATCATCGAAACGCATTAATGTACCGGCTACAATCTGATCATTAAGTAATTCTAATATAGTTTTTGTTGATACGTATAGATCACAATCAATATTCATAAACGATATGTGTCTTTCATGGTCTTTTTTCCATACAGGTATGGTATCTTCAAACCAACCTTCATGTAAAACCACGTTTGGTACCACCTTTGGTAACTCTGTTAAAGCAAAATGTCCCTTTTCTATAACTTTGTGCCCCATAAACCACTGCTCTGGTAGTCCTTCAAAGCTATCAAACCCATGAAATGTAACTTTTTTGTTTAAACTTGCTAAATAATTTATAGATTTACCTTCATACACCCCAAATTCTGTATAGTGTCCTTTTGGATGTTGTATATTTTGCATACAAAAGTGATATTCCATAGCCCTGTTATCCAAAAGAACCATTGGTTGGTATAAAAACTCTTCAGATTGCATATTGTTCCTTGATTTTTAGTATTTTGTGATAATAAACAATGACTTGTTAACTGTCAATAAACAAAGTATATTAAATATACTGGTTGAATCTACCTTACATACCTAAAAATGTTAAGGAAAGCCTCGTAAATGTTAATTGTCTCCTATGGCTCAAGTGATCCCAGTGTAATTAGGGGGAGTCATAAGCTCCCTCTACGTTAACAACACAGGATAGGTATGGATATTTTAAAAGAACGTAAAAAAAAGATAAAAGATATTTTAACTCCTCATATTTTGTATGGTAAACTATCAGAAGACCAGATTATTGAAATGATTCGCATCGAAAGTGCAGATTACAAAAATAAATCAGCCGGTAAAATGGGAGAGTTAAGAGCTGAACTAGAACGAAGACGACTATTAAGACTTCGTAGAACAAACCCTGATGAATTTGATAGGAGAATAGACATAATGTTAGAAAGACCATCAAAAGATGTAGATGAAAAGAGAACACGACTACCACGAGGGCTAACACCTATGCAAGAAAAGTTTTGTATGGAGTATGCAGCCACGGGTGATGAACTAGCTTCGTATAAAAAAGCTGGATTCAAAGAAGCCAAAGATGATCCCAACACAAGGATCCGTGCTCGTCAGCTTTTTAAGAACGAAAAGATTGAGGCAAGGATTGATGAGTATCAAAAAGAAGCTATCCGTAAAATATCGTGGACAAAAGAAAAAGTTCTTGAGAAAATAGGAGAAGTTTATTCTAATTCTATAAATGATGGAGACTTTACAAATGCCAACAGAGCTATGGAGAACATAGCTAAGCATCTTGGTATGTTTGTTGATCTATCAAAAGTAGAACAAACAGTAAAAACAACCGGGTTTGAATCAGGAGATAAAAAGGCTGACATAAAGAAATTAGCTGACCTTGCTGGATTTAAGTTGATTGATGGTGGAGTTAGTGGTAAAAAAGTAGCCGATAAAGATGGAACATCAGGAAATAAGTGACGAACAACTTGACCAACTCAGGCATTATGCTTACGAGAATATACGTCAAGACTTTCTCAGCTTTGTAAAAGGCTTTGCACCAAAGCTAGTGGCTGACTTCAAAATGGGTCGACACATTGAAGTTATCAGTGAGAAACTACAAAAGGTTGAAAACGGTGACATAAAACGTCTCATGGTGTTCTTACCACCTCGTTCATCAAAGTCTCTTGTGTGTTCTAAATTATTTCCAGCTTGGTATCTTGGTCGACACCCTAATCATGAAATCCTATCGGTATCTCACAGTGACCAACTTGCTTCTGACTTTGGTCGTGGAGTAAGGGATCTGGTTAGTGATCCAACGTATCAAGATGTATTCGATATTAAATTACGTTCGGATGTCCGTGCTGCGGGTAAATGGCAGACCAACCGTAACGGTGTCTATGTAGCCGCCGGTGTTCGTACACAGATAGCTGGTCGTGGTGCACACGTAGCTCTCCTTGATGATGTGATGTCAGAGGAAGATGCTTTTAGTGAAGCTGGTCGTCGATATATTAAAGAGTGGTATCCTGCCGGTTTACGAACCCGACTAATGCCTAACGGTTCTATCGTTATTATTAATACACGATACCACGAAGATGATTTATGTGGATGGTTATTATCATCAGAAGCTAATGATAGTAGATCAGCCATATCTGATTATTGGGATGTGGTAAACATACCAGCATGGGTTGATGAAAAAAGCAGTAAGCTATTAAAACTACCCGTCGGTGAATCATACTTTCCCGAATGGAAACCAAAAGAGATTCTTCAAAAAGATGAGATGGAGATTCGTAGACACAACGGTTCACGATATTGGGAATCACTCTATATGCAAAACCCTGTGCCCGATGAAGGTGGTATTCTTAAAAAATCATGGTTTCAAATGTGGGAGTACGAAGATCCACCCCATTGTGATTTCGTAATACAAACTATGGATACAGCTTTTTCAACACGAACAACAGCTGACTATAGTGTTATACAAACCTGGGGTATCTTTACACAGGTAGAAGCTGACAGTTCCGGAGCTGAACATGATGTTGGTCATTTAATTTTATTAGGCAACACACGAGGACGATTTGAATATCCAGAGTTACGACAGAATGCTCAAGATGCATTTGATGAACATGAACCAGATGTTATCATTATTGAGAAGAAAGCTAGTGGTCAATCACTAATACAAGATTTACGACGAGCTGGATTACCGATCATGGAATATACACCAGATCGGGACAAGGTAGCCAGAGCTTATGCTGCTTCACCTTTGATTGAATCAGGACGGGTATGGTTACCAAAACGGCCGTGGGCACAAACATTGTTTGACGAAGCCATCACTTTTCCAAACGGAGCACATGATGACCAAGTTGATTCAATGGTCATGGCTATACACTATATGAAAGACTCATGGCACTTGCAACATCCCCATGATCCGTATTATAGTGATAATGACAATACTTATAAAAAAAATAAGGCAACCTATTGGAAGGTATCTAATTAATTATGGCAATCGAAAAAAATCCAAACGACATTTCAACACCTTTAGATAAAGCTAAAGAAAAGGTTCAAACCGGTGGGGCTGAACTTGGTATTAACGTAGATATAAAAGAAGAACAAGATGAGGACTTAGCTGTCAGTGTAGACCCACTAACGGGTGAAGTTGAAATGGATCTAAACGAAGATAGTGGTAAAGTATTAGCCTCTATCAGTGAAGACTTTTATACAAACCTTGCTGACTTGATGGAAGAAGATCAGCTTGAAGAAATATCCAATACAATTTTTGATAACTATCAATCCGATAAAGACTCACGAGAAGAATGGGAACAAACCTTTGAACGTGGCTTTGATTTACTCGGACTTAAATTAGAGGAAACTACAGAACCGTTTGATGGTGCATGTACGGCAACGCATCCGTTAATTATTGAGAATGCTGTTAAGTTTCAATCAAAAGCATCACAAGAATTATTTCCAAGCAAAGGTCCAGTAAAAACACAAGTCGTAGGAGCTGTTACACCGGACAAAGAAAAACAAGCACAACGTGTAAAAGATTTTATGAACTATCAGCTCACTGAAGAAATGCCAGAGTATTTCGATGAGTTCGAAAAAATGTTATTTCATCTACCGTTAATCGGTACGGCAGTTAAAAAAGTTTATTATGATGAAACATTAGGCAGACCGATATCAGAGTTTATTCCTATCGATCAGTTTCATGTATCTAATTTAGTATCTGATCTACGTCGTGCTGATAGATACACTCACGTTATTTATCGTAGTGAAAATGATTTAAGAAAAGATATGGACGCAGGTATGTATTCAGAGGTTGAACTCGGTGATCCTGAACAAACAGACAGAGGATCGATTACATCGAAGGCTGAACAAATTATGGGACTATCAGCTTATGATGAGAATCCTTATGATCCAAGTTATGTTCTTCTTGAACAACATTTGTATTTAGATTTACCCGAACCATTCAACAGTCCAACAGGTGTAGCTTATCCATACATTGTTACAGTTGATAAAAGTTCAAAGAAAGTTTTAAGTATTCGTCGTAACTGGAATGACGGAGATCCACGATTTGTAAAAAGAGAACACTTTGTTAGTTACAAGTTTGTACCGGGTTTTGGATTCTACGGACTAGGATTAATTCATTTCCTTGGTAATCTAACAATGTCAGCTACAGCTGCAATGAGAGCATTGATTGATGCGGGTCAGTTTTCTAATTTACCAGGTGGATTTAAAGCCAGAGGTGTTAGAGTTGTAGGCGATAATTCTCCGATAATGCCGGGGGAGTTTCGGGACGTGGAGTCGACGGGTTTAGATTTGGGCAAATCCATAGTTCCTCTTCCCTATAAAGAACCATCTCAGACTCTTTATCAGATGTTAGGCTTTGTAGCCACTGCCGGTCAGAAGTTTGCTGACACGACAGATCAAGTAGTGTCTGATGCAACGAATTATGGGCCGGTTGGCACGACATTAGCATTATTAGAAGCATCGGGTAAGTTTTTTTCAGCAATTCACAAACGACTCCACAAGTCTCAAAGAGACGAGTTTAAAATATTAGCAAGAATAAATAATGAGTTTTTACCCACAACTTATCCTTATGACATTATAGGACAGTCTGCCGAGATATTCAAGCAAGACTTTGATGGACGTGTTGATGTAGTTCCTGTTAGTGATCCAAACATTCCATCTAATTCTCATAGATTAGCACAAGCACAACTAATGTTACAGTTAGCTTCACAGTCACCTCCAGGAACATTTAACATGCCGGAGATAAATAAAGCTGTATTAGCTGCGGCAAATGTTGATAACCCTGATAGATTTATTACAGCACAAGTACAAGCCATGCCTCAAGATCCAATAGCTGATATTCTTTCAGCTGCAAAAGGAAAACCAATAAAAGCTTTTCCGGGACAAGATCATGATGCACATATAGCTGTAAAAACAGCTTACATGCAAGATCCTATGAACGGAGCTAACCCTGTTATGAAAAATGTACAACCGTTGTTGATGAACAATATTCGTGAACATATGGTTCTACGATTCCAAGAACAAATGGGTGGATTAATGAAAGCTCAAGAAGGTCAGGTAGATCAAGGGGCAAGTTTAGGAATGATTATGTCACAATCAGCTCAACAAATATTACAAGCTAACCAACTTGCATCTCAAGGTGGATTAGCTAGTATTGAACAACAAAATATTGAGTTACAAAAATCTGAGCTTGAGTTAAAGAAACAAAGAGAAATGGTTGATGCACAATTCAAAGATAGAGAAATAAAACTTAAAGAAAAAGAAGTTGATATTGATGCTATGGTTGAAGCAGCTAAGATTCAAGAAAAAAAAGATAACGATTCAAATAATCTTACAGCTAAAGTTGTTATGGATTTGTTAAAAATGATTGACAAAAATAAGTTAAATGGTACACAAGAGTTACAAGCTGGTGGTGATGTCCAAGCTTTTAAACAAGCAGCCGACATGGCAGCCACTCAACAACAACCAACGATGCCTATGCAAACAACAATGACACAACAACCACAAAACTTTTTAGAGATGGCTAAACAGGCACAAAGTGTGCCGACAGATCCTCAACCTGCTGAAATGGTACAACAACAAGAAAAGGAGCAACCAAAGATGACTATGGGTAGATTTACATACGAACAAGAAATCGGACCAGATAGCACAAAACTTCATCATCCAACAAAAACAAGTGGAGTGACGATTGGTGCTGGTTACGATATGAAAGAAAAATCACAAGATACTATTATTGAAGACATGACTAGTGTTGGTGTCCCTGAAGATAAGGCTGATAGATTATCGTTAGCTTCCGGTTTATCGGGAAAAGAAGCTACTGATTTTGTAAAAGAAAACTCTGATCTTGAGATTACACTCCCTGAACAAGAAAAATTATTTACAATTAGTATGAGTGAGGCTTTTAAACGGGCTGATAATGATTTAAGAAGTTTAGGATATGATCCTGATCAAGTTCCTGAAAATAAAAAAGAAGTATTAGCTGATTATACTTACAATGTTGGTGGTCTTATAAAATTTCCAAAATTTACAGATGCTTTTCTTAAAGGTGATCTTAAAGTAGCTTTGGCAGAATCTGATAGATATTCAAATGGAAAACCACTTACTCGTAGAAATAAAGCAACAAGAGCTATAGTTACAGAGATTTTAACAGCCTGATGAATTACATAACTGACCACGGTGTTGTTCTTCCAGATCCTGCCGTTAGTTTTGATGACGAAGGTTACAAACCAACTAAAAATGACTATCCTCAAATTTACGATACGTTATTAAGAGCTTTACAAGAATCAAATATAAATTTATTTTCAATGGGTGTTAATGATTTATATAATCAATTACAGCCTTCACCCATTTTAAAAAAACAACTACAAGCAGCTTTATCTGGTTTTGCATTATTACAGGCTAGTAAAACAATAAACTACAAAGGACCAAATAAATTTAGTGAATTAGGATGTTATGAAACTATTATTAACACGGATGAATTAGTTGATTCTTTAGAAAAAGATATAGTAAATTTAAAAGAAACACAGCCCACAAGAGATACACGATTCCAGGATAGAATCATGAGACTTCCTTTTGATCATGAAGTTTATAATATTTTAAATACAATTTATAACGATTTAAAATTATTACCTAAACCATACTTAATAACTGATGTTAATTTACACATCAGTGATAAAGACGATACATTTAACGAATACTTTCAAACAGATCAAAAACATAAACCTAAAAATCATTTATATACATTACATATAGATCCAAAATATAGTTATGTTAAAACTATGATTTATCTTAATACTGTTCAAAGAGGTAACGGTCCTTTTGCTTACATACCAAAAAGTCATCGTTGGAAGTTTGATGATGTAGAAATGTTATTTTGTAAAAGCAATCAACTTTCAAACACTTTGGCAACACCAGAACAAAGAGCTGTCAATGCACAACTACCCTTGTGGGCACGTAAGAACTCATACTTTTCTAGACAGTTTAAAAATAATTCAGGTATGTCAGATCATCTATATAAAAAATTAAAACACTTTACATCTGATGAAAGTAATTTTATATTGTTTGAACCGAACTTTGGTTGGCATAGAGGCACACATGTTGATACTGGAGAACGGATTGCACTACAGGTAATTTTAAAACCACAAGGAGATAAATAATTATGAGATGTTGGCACTGTCACACAGAGTTAATATGGGGTGGAGATCATGATATTGAGGAAGAGGAGGAGGAGTATCTAATAGTATCAAACTTTAGTTGTCCTGGTTGTGGATCTCATGTCGATGTTTATTTTCCTAAAGAACCTAAAGGCACGGCTATAAAAAGCCATTTAAAATATTATGATAGCTAATCCTAATCTTTCAAAAGAAGTATTACAACGACGAGTGTTTAATCCGTATTATTATGATCTTCATATTAAAGAATTTTTAATAGGAAAAACAAAACCATATATTGATCCTAAAGGAACCGTTCTTGATGTAGGAGCTGGGGTTGGTCAATATTCTAGGTGGTTTGTTAAACATGCTGATCATGTTTATGGATACGAAGCTGTACCTGAAGTGTTTGAACAACTATGTAAAGTTAAAGATGATTATTTAAATTTTAGTCCTTACAATCTTGCTATTGGAGAAAAAACAAAAACTGAAAATTTTTATGTAGATAATAAACGATTATCTAATTCATCGTTTCAAAATTTAGTTGACGGATATCCTATTCCTGTTGAAGTATCCACACTAGATAATCAACACCGATCTGCAAATAATATTTGTTTTATAAAAATAGATACGGAAGGCACTGAGCTTGATGTTCTTAACGGAGCAAAAGATGTTATTGAAAAACATAGACCACATTTAATGGTTGAGATATATCCAAAATTTAATAAGTATCCAGTTGAAACATCATTTAAATTTTGTTTTGATAGAGGTTATAGTTGTATGTATAACCATAGAGGTAAAGGTTTACAAACTATAACAGATGTGGAGCATGGAAGAAAAGTGGCACTCACAATGCCTGAAATAACTGACGGAGATTTTTTGTTTTTACATGGCAGTCGAACTTAAAAATAGTATGTTTGTCCATGTCCCTAAAACTGGGGGACGATGGGTAAAACAGATGTTGTTTAATTATGTAGAAGGAGCTAGAGCTGTTGGTGATGAAATATATAATTCTCACAATACACCTCCTACACACAAACAAACCTTTGCCTTTTTAAGACATCCTATGACATTTGCACATAGTTTGTTTCATCATAGAGCTAGAAAAAAAGCAAATAAATATGGTAACAAATGGAATTGGCAAGAGGACATTAGACTTGAAAGAAAATGTAAAGCTGAAGACTACGAAACATTCCTGACTAAAATAGTAGAGAATAAAAATGTTGTTAAAGATTATTATGATCATTACACAATTAATAACTATCCTGATATTAAAATTGGATACATGGAAACTTTATGTAAAGATCTTATAATTATGATTGATGCTCTTGGTGAAAAGTTTGACGAACCATCAATTTACATGCATGGTAAACTAATTGTTGGAGGTCGTGATGCAGCTGGTCCTATTACTGTTCAAGAAGCCATGATAAAACAAGAGTATCTTGATGCCATGTATGAATCTGAAAAAGAATTATTTGAAAGACATGAAGTATGGATGCCGTAGCTAATTACCTTACAGAAAAACTTACAACGACAAAAAAAAATTTAACTGAGACAATATCGACTGGATCGTCTGAAAACTATGCTGATTATAAATATCAAGTTGGTATAATTGAAGGCTTGACGATTGCTCTTGAAGAGATTAAATTAGCAGAGAAAAACTTATACAATGAAGGAGAAGACGAAGAATGAAGGCAGCAGGATTAGCAACAACTATAGCAGGTAATGATGATTGGATTACAGACAAAGAGTCAGCTGATCCTAAAGTATTACCAAACATACCGGGTTATCATATATTAATTAGACCCGTAGCTATTAGAGAGAAAACAAAAGGAGGTATTTTACTTCCTGATAAATTTAAAGATGATGCTAAATATTTAACAACCCTTGGTCGTGTGTTAAAAGTCGGTGAGTTAGCTTATGCTGATCACAATAAATTTAAAGGACGATCATGGTGTAAACCTGGTGACTATGTTGTTTATGGTAAATATCAAGGCGATAAGTTTTTTTATAAAGGTATTAGAATGTTGTTGTTGTTTGACGATCAAATACTTATGGTTGTTCCAGACCCAGCAGATCTTGATCCCAATTATTTGGATATAAAGAAGTAATACTATATAATCAGCTTATTGACGTAATCGTAACTCGTAACTGCGGAGAAAACATGAACGAAGAAAACACAAAAACACAAGACGACGGCTATCAAGAAATAGACGTTTCAAAACCCCCACAAGAAGAACCAGAAAAAGACTACGAGGTTGAAGAAGAAGAAACTAAACAACCAAAAGTAGAAACATCTAAAAAAGAAGAACCAACTAAGGAGTCTAAAGAACCAGAGGAGTTAGATGGTATCAACACTGCTGGTGCTGAAAAAAGAATAAGACAACTAATTAAACAACGTAAAGAACGAGAAGAACAACTCGAAGCTCAGCAACAACAGATTGCCGAACTTCAGTCTCAACTTCAAAACTCAACACAAAAGGTACAAGAGACAGAAAAAGCAAGTTTAAATAGTTATGAAAATCAACTTAAAGACAAGCTTAAACTTGCTGAAGAGGGTTACAAGAGTGCTTATGACTCAGGCGATAAAGATAAACTGCTAGAGGCACAGAAGTCTATTGCAGATGCAACTACAGAACTTAGAATGGTTGAAGCTAAAAGATTTTATATTGATGATCAAGCTAAGAAAGTTCAACCACAACAGCAAACAAACGGAGAAGCTCAGACTGCTGAACAACCACAACAAACACAACAACCACAAGCTCAATCTCCTCAACAACCTCAAAAGTTACATAAGTTAGCTAGAGATTGGATATCTGATAATAGTGAATGGTACAATAAAGATAGAATTTCTACACAAGCTGCTCATGTAATTAATGAAGATTTATTACAAGAGGGCTTTGATCCAGAGACAGAAGAGTTTTATACTGAGATAAGTAAAAGGCTAAAGAAAGAATTGCCTCATAAGTTTGGTCAGCAGGAAGAACCAACAAATAAACCTGCTCAAGTGGTGGCTGGAAAGTCACGTACTTCGGCCTCGTCTAAAGGTAAGATAAGACTATCTCAAGAAGATGTTCGTCTTGCTAAAAAGATG
>Ga0209232_1001692_pt1 | contig 11623 bp, 7 predicted proteins | sample ETNvirenome_2_60_FD_184066 | JGI IMG/M metagenome (GOLD analysis project Ga0209232, IMG submission 184066) | Marine viral communities from the Pacific Ocean - ETNP_2_60 (SPAdes) (version 2) | ecosystem: Environmental > Aquatic > Marine > Oceanic | place: Pacific Ocean | collected 2013-06-22
GCTCTGGCCGATCACGACCCTCAGCTAAGCGAAACGCTGGCCGCTCATGGCCTCGCCGATGCACCCCGCTTGGGTGAAGCCATTTCGGTCAGCCAAGGCTGGGAGCGGGTTATTTCCTGGCTACTCGCCCCTTGGTTAAACGCCCGACTGGTAGCTGCCCATCAGCTAAACGCGCTGCCCGAAGCGCTGGCGACGGAGTGGTGCTTGATTGATCAAGCGCCGCCTTCCACAGCCACGGCGGGCCCAGGCAATCGCCTCAGCGATTTGGTGAAAGGCGCAGGCGCGCTAACAGAGTGGTTAGCAAGTATTCACTATGTGGATACCGCCGAGGCTGCCGAGGCGCTGCTGGCTAGGCTTGCCCCTGGTGAGAGTGTGGTCAGCCAAGACGGCGTATGGCGCGGTCGCGGTTGGCTGCACCAGCAGTCGAACGGCGAGGGTGTCGATGCGCTATTGGTGACGCGTCGCCGCTATGAGGAGCTGGCCGCAGAGCGTGAGCGGGCGGAAGAGGCGCTGGCACTCTTAGATGAACAGTGCGAAGCCGCCAACGAGACGATTGAAACGTTAGAACTGACCCGTGAGCAGCAAGCAGAGCAGGAGCGTGACCACGCGGCCACCCGCCAACAGCTAGCAGTGCAAGAGCAGCGGCTTGCCCAACGCCTTGAGCATCTCTCCAGTCGCGCCACGGAGCTGGACGACGAACTGGCCCAGCTGCAAGAAGATGAGGCGGAGTTAACGCTTACTTTAGAAGAGCAGCGCGCTCGTTGGCATACGGCCATGGAGCAACTGGAAACCGCCGCAGAAGCCCGCGAAACCAGCGCCGAACAGCGCCACCGCCAGCGTGAGCAGCGCGAGCAGCTCAACCAACAGCATGCCCCGCTCAAAGCGCGGCAGCAGGCGCTGGCCTTGGAACGTGAGCGCTTAAAAGCCGAGCGCGACAGCCTGCGTGCGCAGCAGTCCCGCTCAAGCGATACCGAAGAGCGCCTCTCACTGCGTATTGCCGAGCTGGAAGAGTCCCGTGAAATGCTGGTCGAGCCCGACGAGCTGGCCGCAGAGGAGCTCGAAGAGCTGCTCCACCAGCGCGAACAGCAGGAACGGCGGCTCAACGAAACGCGCCAACAGGCCCAGGCGCTAGCCGAGCAGCTGCGCAACGATGAGTTAGCCCGCCAGCAGCACGAGCGCAATCTTGAACAGAGTCGCGAACAGCTCCAGCAGCGCCGCATGGACGTGCAGGCGCTGGCGCTCAAAGCAGCGACCCAGGATGAGCAGTTAGCAGAACTAGGCCACGATGCCGATGCGCTCGCCAGCACGCTGCCCAGCGATGCCAGCGAACCTGCGTGGCAAGAGCGTTTGGAAAGTACCTCGGAAAAAATCCGCCGCCTGGGGGCGATCAACCTTGCGGCCATCGAGGAGTACGATCAGCAGGCCGAGCGGCGTAATTACCTAGAAGCCCAGCATGCCGAGCTCACCGAAGCACTGGAAACGCTGGAGCGGGCGATCAAGCGGATCGATCAAGAAACCCGCGTCCGTTTTCGGGAGACGTTCGATCAGGTCAATAACGGTCTGCAAACGCTCTTTCCCCGTGTGTTTGGCGGTGGGGCGGCGTGGCTGACGCTGACCGGTGATGACCTGTTGGAAACCGGCGTGGCCATCATGGCCCGCCCGCCGGGTAAGAAGAACAGCACGATTCATCTGCTATCCGGTGGGGAAAAAGCCCTAACTGCGCTGTCGCTGGTCTTTGCCATCTTCCAGCTCAACCCGGCCCCGTTCTGTATGCTGGATGAGGTCGACGCTCCGCTGGATGACGCCAACGTTGGCCGCTACGCCAAGCTGGTGAAAGAGATGTCCGAAAGCGTGCAGTTCATCTATATCACCCACAACAAGATTGCCATGGAAGCCGCCGAGCGCCTGATGGGGGTCACCATGCAAGAGCCCGGCGTTTCACGTTTGGTTTCCGTGGGTATCGATGAGGCCGCTGAGTTGGTCGAATAGTGCGTGTGGCTCATGGCTGCGCCGTGTTGCGACTTCCCTAGAGTTTCCTTATTTGCCAAGGCGTGCCTGTCACCTGGGTGCGCCAGCGCAAGCGGATAGTAACGCCATGCCCACGAAATGCTTTGATAACAGCAAGTTGTTGAAAAAACGTGGTGTTGGCGGTGGGGTCGTCGCGGCCGTATAGGCTTAAGTCCCGCTTATCGCTTGCGAATCATTACCTGTTGTTAAAGCGCAATGCGTTCATAAGAAACTAGCGATAGTGAAAAACATTCACTAGCATAACGTTTAAATAGGGTGAACTGAGTGGGTAGCGGCCTCACACGGCACTCCGCGTTTGGCCACCCGTATCAGAGATGGAATGACGCGGAAAGGGCACTTTTGATGGTTGATAAGGTCGAAAAAATCGCCTAAAAAGCTCCCTTAGCGGCTCAAACGTGTGAAAATCAGCAAAAATTGGCTCTTTTCGTAGCAACCGCGCTATGCTTGGTGCTAAATATCGATTTATAAGAAGGTTCCCATATTCTGGCGCAGTGCCGCTCACTGTGCCCTAGTAACCGGTTAGATGACCCATGGAATGCTCGACATGGAATTAAGAGAGTGGTTAATCATTCTAGGACTGGCACTGGTTTCGCTAATCGTTGTCGACGGTGTGCGTAGGCTCCAGCGTCAGCGTCGTGTGCCCCGGCTAGACCAAGCGGTAAAAGATTTGCCTACCGCGAAGTTGGAAGAGTTAGACGACGAGGCGAAAGAAGCCGAGATCAATTGGGAGCTGCCAAACGGCGGTGCTCGGGTGGTCAAGCCCGCCGATTACAGTGGGCTGGGGCAAAAACCCAAGTTAGAGCGCCAAGAGCATCCAGGGCCTTCTAGGGTGCTGTCTGATTTCCGTCGCTCGGTTACCAAACCCTCAGGAAAGCCAAAACCTGCAGCAGCGAAATCTAACAAGGCGGAGCCGGCTGTCCAGGCAGCTACTGCTAATGTGTCAGCAACAGCTGATGCGTCTGCTGAAACCAGAAACGAAATGCGCGAACCGCCACGCCGTGAGCCAAGTGTCTTTACAGCTCGTGAAGAGGCCCCGAAAGCAGAGGCCCCCCAGCCAGCGACCCCGGAGCCGCCCATGAGTGCCATGGAAGACATGGAAGACGAAGCCCCCCAGGCTCAGCAAACAGGTACAGCATCTGCGTCGTTCTCCGCCACTGATGAAGCACCTAGCGAACAGCCGAACACCGCTGAGCTAAACGCCTCTCATACACCAGAGCCCCATGCTGAGCTGGAAAGCAACCAAGCTCCTGAAGAGCCAGCGGCCGCTGAGCCAGATATTACTCCTGAGCCCGAGCCGGTGCTTCGCGCCGAGCCTGAAGATGCGGTATTTGCCAAGCACGCTTCCGACGCACCCAAGCGCCGCCAGTTGCGCGCCGACATGGCAGGCGATCACGAGCTAGATGACGATGAAATCGACGAGTATCGTTTAGTCGATTTTGAAGGCATTGGCCGTTCCTTTAAGCGCCGTATTATTGAGCGCCGTAAAGAGAAAGCCATCAAAAAAGCCGAGAAAGCCAAGCGAGCTGAAGCAGCCGCCAAGCAAAAAGCTGAGCGTAAAGCGCTGGAAGCCGAGCAGCGCCGTGAAGCGAAGCAGGCCGCTGAAGCGGAAAAAGCGCGTATCGCTCAAGAAAAAGCTCAAGCTCGCGAAGCCGCTGCTGCTAATGAAGCTGCCGCCCAACGCGACGCCGTGCAGCAGGCGCATGCCGAGCCTGAATTAGAGCGCTACGCAAACAGCGCTAGCCGCTATGAAGATCACTACCAGAGCGTTGATGACGAGTACGATGACGCTTATGCAGCCCAAGACAATGTTGTGCGCGCGCACCCTACGTTGGAAAAAGCTCTGCGTCATGACGTGAACGGCGAGCACGCCAAAGAGACGCTTGCCAATGCTGACGAGTTGGTAGTCATTAGCGTGCTGTCGCGTGATCCCGAAGGTTTTGATGGCGACAAGTTGCTTGAACTAATGATGGCCTGTGGGTTGCGCTATTGCCGCGCGATGGGCGTCTTCAATCGCTTTGAAACGGAAAGCCCCAATAGCGAGCTGCAGTTCTCGATGGTGAACGTGCTCAAACCCGGCACTTTCCCCATCGAAGAGATGGATGAGTTTGTAACGCCTGGGATCACTTTCTTAATGCCCCTGCCCGGCGCGGTGGATAGCTCGGCTGCTTTTGAAGCAATGGTCGAAACGGCCATGGTGGTGGTACGCCACATGGGCGGCGAGCTGAAAGATGAAAACCGCAGCGTGATGACGGCGCAAACCATCGAGTTTGCGCGGCAGCGTGTTCATGAATTTGAGCGTCGCCACCGCCTGCACCGCCATATGCAGGCTCGCTAAACGCCGCGTTGTGCGAACACCCGCCTTCCTCAAGAAGGCGGGTGTTTTTGTTACTAATTACCTGTTTTATTTGTCTTCGGAACCTCTGAATGAGTCAGCCTGACCCCACCCTGCTGGAAGAGATCAGCCAACTACGCGCTGATCTGGATGACGCCAACTACCGCTACTACGTGCTAGACGAGCCAACGTTAACCGACGCTGACTACGACCGTAAGTTGCAGCGCTTAAAGCAGTTAGAGGGCGAGCACCCCGAGTTGATTTCCCCCGACTCGCCCACTCAGCGAGTCGGCGCCGCTCCGGCAGAGGGCTTTCCCGAGGTTGCCCATGCCATTCCGATGCTCTCGCTGGATAATGCCTTTAGTCGTGACGATATTGTGGCCTTTGCCGAACGCGTGGCGGAACGCTTGGAGTGTCAGGCAGAAGAGATTGAGTTTAGCTGCGAGCCGAAGCTGGATGGCGCGGCGGTATCGCTGGTGTATGAGCAGGGTGTGTTGGTCAGCGGTGCGACCCGTGGGGATGGCCGCACGGGGGAAGGCATTACCTCTAACCTGCGTACCCTGCGCTCGGTGCCGCTTAAGCTCATGGGTAAAAGCGTGCCTGAGCTCTTGGAAGTGCGCGGCGAAGTGATTATGCGCCACTCCGGCTTTGAAGCGCTCAACGAGCGCGCCAGAGAAGAGGGCAGCAAAGTATTTGCCAACCCACGCAACGCTGCGGCTGGCAGCCTGCGCCAGCTCGACCCGCGCATTACGGCGACCCGCCCGTTGGAGTTTCACGCCTACCAAGCAGCACGCTTGGAGCCAGACTTGGGCGATGCCACCCACAGTGCGCTGATGGCACGGCTATCTACCCTGGGCTTTCGCACTAGTGCAGAGTTAACCACGATGTACGGCCCCGGCGCGGTAGCCGACTACTGCGAGCAGCTAGGCGCTAAACGCGACCAGCTCGGCTACGACATTGATGGCGTGGTGATTAAGGTCAATGACCTGCGCCACCAGCGGGAGCTGGGATTTGTGGCCCGTGCACCCCGCTGGGCGGTGGCGTTTAAATTCCCTGCCCAAGAAGAAGTCACGACCCTCAACGATGTGGAGTTTCAGGTAGGCCGTACTGGAGCGATTACGCCGGTGGCGCGCCTTGCGCCGGTCACCGTCGCAGGAGTGACTGTCTCTAACGCCACGCTGCATAACGCCGATGAGATTACTCGCTTGGGCGTGATGATTGGCGATACGGTAGCCATTCGCCGCGCAGGGGATGTGATTCCACAAGTGGTGCGAGTGGACGAAGAGAAGCGCCCGGCGGATGCCCGTGCGATTACCTTCCCCGACCACTGCCCAGTGTGCGGCTCGGATATCGAACGCCTGGAAGGCGAGGCGGTGGCACGCTGCTCTGGTGGGCTTTACTGCGCTGCCCAACGTAAAGAGGCGCTGAAGCACTTTGCCAGCCGTAAAGCGCTGGATATCGACGGCCTGGGCGAGAAGCTGATTGAACAGTTGGTGGATCAGGAGTGGGTGAAAACGCCTGCCGATCTCTTCCATCTCAGCGTGGAGCAGTTAAAGAGCCTGCCGCGTATGGGCGAAAAATCCGCCACCAACTTGGTTAACGCCCTGGAAAAGGCCAAGCAGACCACGCTGGCGCGGTTTATCTACGCGCTGGGCATTCGTGAGGTGGGCGAAGCCACGGCTGCTAACGTCGCCAACCATTTCGGCACGCTGCAAGCGCTGCAAGACGCCGATCAAGCGGCGCTGGAAGCGGTGAATGACGTAGGCCCCATTGTTGCCAAGCATATCCACACGTTTTTTCGCCAGCCCCATAACCTGGAAACACTCCAAGCGCTGATTGAGGCGGGCATTACTTGGCAAGAGTCAGAAGTCACCCAAGGCCCCACGCCGCTAGAGGGCCAAACCTGGGTGCTGACCGGTGCCATGGAGAGCATGACCCGTGACGAAGGCAAGGCGCGGCTTCAGGCGCTGGGGGCCAAGGTAGCGGGCAGCGTCTCTAAAAAAACGACTTGCCTAGTGGCGGGCGAAGCTGCAGGCAGTAAGCTCACCAAAGCCGAGCAGTTGGGGGTTGAAGTGATCGACGAAGCCACCTTTATTGAGCGTTTAGCCGCTTGGGAGCAAAGCGAATGAGCCGGTTTATCGAAGTGCCCGCGCGGATGCTGCCGCCAGAAACCTTAACCGCGCTGCTGGAAGCGTTTGTTACTCGACAAGGCTACGACACCACCGATACCGGCGAAGGCATGAGCGGCTGGGTCGCTGAGCTTAAGCAGCAGCTTGACCGACACGAGCTGATCATTGCCCACGACCTAGAGCTGGAAATGACCGAAGTGATGACCCTCGCCCAGTGGCGCTCCTTTGGGCGAGAGTTAGCAGATGATGAAGAAGAGGGCGATTACTGAGCCCGCACCAGCGCGCTAATGATGCGCCGCCCTGGGTGAAGGTGGTCAGCCAATGGCTGCTCGATGGGCAGCGGTTCATCGCAAATGCGCGATGCGATAACCTCCGCGCACAGCGGCGCGCTGGCAAGCCCCCGTGAGCCATGGGCGGTGGAGATCCACAGCCCTGGATGGTGCTCGCCATTAACAGGCGGCACTTTCGAGGCATCTTTACGCAGCACTGCGTAATCCCGCTGCCACGCGGCTGTGTGGGGCACCGGCCCGGCGTAAGGGGTTTTATCGGGGCTGGCGGCTCGCACTGCAGCCCGGCCTTCCAGCGCTTCTGGGCTTAACGTAACGCCAGCTGCCTCTAGCGCGGCGACCCACTCTGGCAGCGCTTGGCGTAGCTCATCAATATTGCGCTGGTGCTCTTCCTCGACCACTTGCGTTGTGGCGTTATTGGGCACAAAGCTGGCGCCAAAGGTCAGTACGTTATCCATCGGTGGTGATACATAGCCTCCCGCACATACCACTTTAGTGGGCACCTTCGTACCTGCTGGCAGCGTTAGCTCGCTGACCTGGCCGCGCACCTGCTGCAACGGCAGCTCGGCGGTTTGAGCAAACTGGTTAGCCAGGGATGCTGTAGCCACGACCACATGATCAGCCTGCAGCGTTTCGCCGCTGGCCAGAGTGACCTGCCACTGCGCCGTTTGAGAGGCTTGCTGTAGCTCGCTGACGTCGCCCTGCCGTAGGGTGATATTGGCGTGCTGCAACAACTGTTCGCAGAGCTTTTTGGGCTGAACCCAGCCCGCCTGGGGATAAAATAGCCCGTGGGCTGCAGAGACCGGTACTTCCGCCAGCTCGCTTAGCGCATTGGTCTGTGCAGACACCACCGATTCTGGCAGCGGATGATTGGCCAGAAAACGCTGCTGGCGGTTAGCCTCTTTATCGCTTAGCGCGAGCTGTAACACGCCACAAGGCTGCCAGAGCGGCGGCTCCTGTGGAAAAGCGGCGGCCAGTTGGCCCAGCCAGCGCTGGCTGTATAGCAGCCCTGCTAGGTAAACACGGCTTTGGGGGTTGGTTTCTACTGCCAGCTTCACATAGAGCGCCCCTTGACGATTGCCGGAGCCGCCCGCGCCAGGGGCGTCACGCTCAACCACCGTGACTTGCTTGCCGCGCTTAGCCAGCGCTGCCGCTACGCTGCTGCCCGCTATGCCCGCGCCAATCACTACCACGTGGTTGGCATCGCGGTGGGCGGGGGGCGTGAACCAGGGCGCCGCGTTGCGCCGCGTATCTGTGGGCGGTGCTTCTATACCGCCCGCTAGCATCTCCCGCTTACGGCCAAACCCCGGCACTTTTTTCCAGTGAAACCCCGCCGCTTTCAGCCCGCGCTTGACGATGCCTGCGCAGGTGAACGTGGCAAAGGTGGCACCGGGGCGCGAACGGGCCGCCATGGCTTCAAAAAGCTCGGGCTGCCACATCTCGGGGTTTTTAGAGGGCGCAAAGCCATCTAAAAACCAAGCATCCACTTGGCCCTCCAGCAGGTTCAGCCGCTCGGTGGTGTCGCCAAAGTGCAGGTCGAGGGTGACGCGCTCGCTTAGGTGCAAACGGTGGATGCCGCTTACCGCCTCTGGCCATAGTTCGCACAGCACTTGTGAATAACCGGCCAGCGACGGCCACGCGCTTAGGGCGCGGGTAAGCGCTTCACGGCCCAGGGGAAATTTTTCTGTGGATAACAGATGCAGCCGTGCGCCTTTTGGGGCGTGCTGCTCAAAGCAGGCCCAGGCGCACAGTATATTTAGCCCGGTGCCAAAGCCTGTCTCGCCAATCACAAAGGCCCGTGCTTCCTGCCAAGCCGCAAACCGCTCGGGAAGTCGGTTGGCCCCTAAAAAAACGTGCTCGGTTTCTGCACGCCCATCCTCACGGGAAAAATAGACGTCGTCGAAGGCGTCTGAATGGGGAGAAGTGTCGTTCCACGTCAGCTGTGGGGCGGTTAACGCCTCAAGTGGGGGTAGAGCACTAGGGGATTGAGCAGGGCGTTGAGTCACGCGAGCATCCGTGGTGGCGATAATTGGTTAAAAAATGATCAATTTGTTAATCGGGGCGCTATCTCTGGCTTATAGAAAAGCGTCCGCCGAGTTTTCACAGAGTTTTCCACAGGCTCTGTGAAAAAGCGGGCGGACCCTCCACACTCGCCCCTATTGGTCAAGGCAAAACTTTTTTGAACGGCTTAACAATTACCTTGGCATAGACCCCAGCGATGATGTATGGATCGGCATCTGCCCAGGCTTGGGCGTCCTCTAAACTATCGAATTCCGCCACCACTAAGCTGCCGCTAAAGCCCGCATTGCCGGGGTTGTCGGAATCAATGGCGGGGTGCGGGCCGGCCAGAATAAGCCGCCCCTCATCGCGCAGTGCTTCAAGCCGCGCTAAGTGGTCGGGGCGGGCTGCTAAGCGGCGCTCTAAGCTGTTGGCAACATCTTCACTGATAATGGCGTAAAGCATGGGGATAACTCCTTGAAGGCAGGGGTAACGTATCGGCCATAGCATTGACCGCACTCCGGTTAGCGCGCACCATGGCGAGCTTGTTCGTGTTCAACACGCCTATTCTAAACTCGCCACACGGCGTCATGCTAATGCCACTACTTCCTAACGCTCTTGCCTCCGTACTGCCTACCGCATTCGATGCCGACCAGCGCTACTCGGTTGACCTGCACATGCACTCAACCGCTTCTGATGGGGCGCTTTCCCCGACGGATCTGGTAACCCTATGCGCTGGGCGTGGGCTTACTCACATGGCGCTCACCGACCATGACACGATGGAAGGGGTGGAAGAAGCGAGCCGCGCCGCCCAGCAGGCAGGGCTTTGCCTGGTGCCGGGGTGTGAGTTATCCACCCGCTGGCAGGGGATTAATATTCACGTGGTAGCGCTAATGCCCGGCGGGCTGCAGGGGCCGATGATAGAGGGGCTTGAGCAGCAGCGGGAAGCGCGTATCAAGCGCGCTGAAGTGATCGCCGAGCGTTTAGAAAAAATGGGCTTACCCAACGCGCTGGAAAAAGCCCGCGCCCAGGCAGGCGGCGACCGCCCCCTAGGGCGACCTGACTTTGCCCGAGCGCTGGTGGCGGAAGGTGTGGTAGCCGATTGGGCCGGAGCCTTTAAGCGCTACCTGGGCAGTGGTAAAAAAGGCGATGTTAAAGCCCATTGGCCGGAAATTAGCGAAGCAGTGGGTTGGGTAGTGGCGTCTGGCGGAGTGGCCGTGCTGGCCCATCCGCTGCGCTACGGGCTTACCCGGCGCAAGCGCGGCCTGTTGATGGATACCTTTATGGAAGCCGGTGGCCAAGGCGTAGAGCTTGTTAGCGGCCAGCAAAACCCAGACGCCACCCGTGATTTGGCGCGCCAGTTGGTAGAGCGGGAGCTGTACGCCTCGTTGGGCAGTGATTTCCACTTTCCTGGCAGCCATGCAGCGCCTGGCAGCATGAGTCCGGTGCCCCGTACCGCCGCGCCGCCTATTTGGCAGCACCCCCGTTTAGCCCACCTGCGCGATGCCCCGAGCGGTATGCTGGGTGCTAAGCCGCTGAATCAGCTAAGCTAAAAGTGATATCGCTAAAAACCTTAGCTAACCAGATGCCTACGGGCAGGAGTAAGCGATGAGCCAATATTTTCAGATTCATCCGGAAAACCCGCAAAAGCGGCTGATTGACCAAGCCACCGAGATTATTCGTAAGGGTGGAGTAGTCGCTTACCCAACGGACTCAGGCTACGCGTTGGGCTGCCATTTAGGCGAAAAAAAGGCCATCGAGAAGATCAAATGGCTGCGCTCGCTGGATGACAAGCATAACTTTACTCTAGTGTGCTCGGATCTTTCCGAAATAGGCACTTACGCTAAAGTGGATAATGCCGTGTTCAGGCTGCTGAAGGCTCACACGCCCGGCCCCTACACCTACATTCTGGATGCCACTACCGAAGTGCCGCGCTTGCTGCTGCACCCTAAGCGCCGCTCAATTGGTGTGCGGGTGCCCGATCACCGCATCACCCACGCGCTGCTAGAGGCGCTGGGTGAGCCGCTAATGAGCGTGACGCTGATTCCGGTAGGCGAAGCGCTGCCGATGAGCGACCCCGAGGAGATTCGTGAGCGCTTTGGTGCCCATCTGGATTTGATTATTGATGGCGGTGCCTGCCACCTTGACCCAACGAGTGTGATTGACCTACGTGAGCTGCCGCCCAAAATTGTGCGGGAAGGGCGTGGCGATATAACGCCGTTTCAAGAGTAGCGGTCGCTGAGTACTATTAAAACGGGGGCGCTTAGCGTCCTCGTTTTCGTATCGGCGAGGTGCTATTTATCCTCGCTTGGCGTCTCATCGTCGCTGCTCTCTTTGTGCGCTTTTTTGCGCGGGTCCTCGCTGTTCTCATCCAGCCAAGTGCCGCAGCGCAGGCAGTAGCGGGCACGCTTTTCGTGGCGGTCGTGGCCGCAGCCAGGGCAGGCTTCTTCTGAGTAGCGGTCTTCACGAATCGAGCGGATCACTTGGGCAGAAAACACCCCGGTGGGCACGGCAATAATCGAGTAGCCAATCAGCATCAGAATCACTGTGATGGCTTTGCCCAGCGAAGTGGTGGGCACAATATCCCCATACCCGACGGTGGTAATGCTCACGATGGCCCAATATATCGACATGGGGATGCTGGTAAAGCCCGACTCAGGGGACTCAATGGTGTACATCAGCGCGGCAAACAGTGTGACCACCATGAGAATGCTACTGAAAAATAGCAAAATCTGGCGCAGGCTACGTTTAAGCGCATCCAGCAGTAGCCTGCCTTCCCCCACAAACTCCATCAGTCGCAAAATGCGGAAGATGCGCAACACCCGCAAAATCCGCACCATCACCAGCGC
>Ga0209232_1001697_pt1 | contig 11611 bp, 10 predicted proteins | sample ETNvirenome_2_60_FD_184066 | JGI IMG/M metagenome (GOLD analysis project Ga0209232, IMG submission 184066) | Marine viral communities from the Pacific Ocean - ETNP_2_60 (SPAdes) (version 2) | ecosystem: Environmental > Aquatic > Marine > Oceanic | place: Pacific Ocean | collected 2013-06-22
CTTTTTAAGCTCCTTTACAAACTCTTCTATAGGGTCTTGCTTACCGAAATTCGATAAAGCTACCATTGGGTACTTCCCTATACCGTAATGAAACTTTAACTCTTTAAAAGGAAAAGTGGGATCAAAAGCCGATGGAACAATTCTTACTGTCTGTTTACCTAATTCAGGTCTCCAGAAGATTTTTGTGTAATCAGTTTTCTCTTGTTGCTGATTACCGTTGTTTAAGGCGTCTAATTTTGCCTTGATCGCATTTAAATCCATAATATAACTTATTTTAATTATAACGTTTAATATAATATAGGTAATAATATTCTATTATCCAACTATATCTCTAAAATTTTGTATAATTTTGTGTTTATTCTTTTGAGATCTGGACCTTTGGTAAGAAGTATACAATTTCTGTAATCTGTCCAGGTTACTTTATAGGTAGTATCTAAGACTCCTCCATTTAATTCTTTAATTAAAGTATTTAAAGCATTAATAGTATATAGAGTATTAGATTCTTTCTTTCTATGGACTAGAATTGTATTTTCTAAAAAAGCTCCTACATTGCCAAAATCAACATTATAAGTACAAATATATTCATCTTGACTCTTAGAGTAAAGAACGAATATTTTATTATAAATTATCTTATAACGTTCTTGAATTTGTTCAAGTACGCTCTCAAGCGAATCTTCTGTAGCAAAAGTACAGAACAGTTTATTACTCATATCTTCGTTTAAATATAAAGGTTCTAAATCGTAATCGAACCTGGAGGCTACAACATTTGCCATTTCATATAAATATTAAACTGTTTTACAAAACTAAATTATTGGAATATTTAAACTTTATTGGATACTTTTTACCTTCTTCAAGTATATCTTTTATATCTTCTAAAGTTTGTTTTCCATCTTCTTTACTAAAATCAAATAAAATAGCATCATACGTATATAAAACTATTTTTGATTTTTTATCTCTTAAGTACCTTAGTACTTCTTTTAATATAAGTATATTTCTTGACGTTTCCAACGATTGCATAACATAATTCATTAATTTCTGTGGATGCATATCTTTCAACTGAGTAGTAAAAGGTTTTTCACTTATAGGAGCTTTTATTTCTCCTTTCTTTTCAAACTCTTTCCATAACTCTTTAATAAACTTATCTATTTTTTCAAAAACTTCTAAAAATGCATGCTCTTCTGGTATTTTACCGTATATGGCTTGAAAATTTATCTGTTTTGCTTTATTATATTCTTCATCAGTAATTTCTTCTTTTTCAAAGTATAACTTTGCTAACTGTTTATGAGCAGATTCTTCACTAAGTGGGTAATCTATTTGATCGCAAAGTAAACGTAAGTGGTAACCATCAAAGTCTAGTTCTACAAAGTAATCGTTTTGAGGTTTAAATGCTTTTCTATGATTCTCAGAGTGAGGAATAGCAGCATAATTAACACTATTAAATGAATTAGTAGGTCTAGATGTAATATTATATAGATTATAATAAGTTAAAACTGTATTATCTATGGTATTATATGAAGGATTACGAGGTTTAAACAATTCATTATATGCTTCATAGTAAACTCCTAATCCGGTCTGTTCTATTAAGTAAAAAACATTTATAGCTGTAGTATTATAAAAGTCAAACCCGGTAGGTATTTTGTATTTTACTACTCCTTTAACTTGATCGTATAATTTTTCACAAGATTCATATAATTTACTAATAGGAATTAATTTATTTACTTCTATAAAATCTCTATTTTTATGGTAAAAATAATTTATAGTTGAGTTTTCTTTAGAATATTCTAACCTTTCGAATTTCGTCATTGAATATAGCAGAGATAAATCAATAGCTCCCTGTATATTAAAGTGATATAGCAGTTCTTTCTTATCTACGGTATATAGAGTACTAAATTCTTGTAAAAGGTCGTAGACACGTTCTTTTGATACGTTTATACCTTCTTCATGATCTATAGGAATAATATATCCATGCTTACTGTCTATAGGTCTTATATAAACTGCTATAGTTTTTGATAATTTAGGATGATAATTATCGTTAGAAGATATAATATGAATAAAAGCTCCTAATCTACCTAAATTTTTTAATCGTTCTAATTGATTATCCGTCTCTGAAATATAAAACACTCTATAACCTTTTTAATAATATAAGTAATTTATTTTAAATTACCAACTAATAGCCAGAAGATCCTCCTCCTCCGCTACTTCCTGCAGTAAATCCAGTACCCCCACTAATAGTTACTGAAGGGGTAAACTCTTGTGAACCAGTATCTGGTTGAGTAGATGGTTGAACATTGGTAGGATCTATTCGTACTAAAGAATCATGAGGAAGTCTAGTATGCTTACCTCCTACCATAGCTCCTTTTTCAGGATGTATATGATATCTACCTACATACTCTTTATTAGTACCTTTGATATAATACTCTCCTCCTTCAGTAAATAAATTTTCTTGTACCCTATCTTCTTTATCGACTATAGGATCAAATTTAGGATTCGATATTTGTTTTTTAGTTATTTCAACATCTTCTTCTCTAATAAACTGGTAATAAGTTTTAAAGTAATTTTTAGGAAAATCAATTGTAGTTTGATTCATTACTGTTTCTTTATTTCTAGCTGATGATCCAAAGTATATATAAGGACCTTTACTTACATTTTCAATAGGGCTAGTTAATAACCATTCTAACTCTAGACTAGTAATATAAGCAAACTTTTTTAAAAAATCAAATTTTTGTTTTTTTACTTCTATAATTTTTTTAGATCTTTTATCCTGTAGAAAGTATCTTATAAAGAAACCATTATCATGATCTGCTTCTGTTGGTTGAATATACTCACCAGTAAATTCTTTTTTAGGTACCTCATCAGTTAACTCAGTACTTGCTATTGTTAAAGGTTCACTATCATTAGAAGGAGTTTTACCAGCGAAATAATTACCCGGTATATCAGTAAAGTACCAACCTACATAAAATGAACCGTCTCCTTTTTGAAGTTCATTACCTCTTGTATATTTTGGTTCGGTATATTTTGATAATGGTATATACATACTAGAGTTTTATTTTGGGTATTTGTTAACTATCTTATAAGGTGCCTTCGCTGGATCTACTAATGCTCCATTATATCTTAATTCTACATGAATATGATTATGCATAGGGTATCCATATCCTTCGAAAAATTGAACTTCACCATTTGAAGCTTGTAAAACTTGACCATCTGTAGTCTGTTTTACGTACCCTTCTACCATATCAGCTGATCTACATAGAAATTCACCAGCTTCAACTTGTTCTTTATATGATGGTGTCTTAAATCTTAGACTATCAAGCTTATCAGATGCTGCATAATTTACCGTTACTCCGTCAACTTGGACTGCGTCAAGACCAAATTCTGCATCTTCAGCGAAACCTACCATTATATAGCCAATTTTTACTTTATAGCCAAGATAATCTCCAGTTCCTGTTATTTCAATACCGTGGCCTCCTTTATCAGTAAACTTATTGATAAATCGGGTAATACCAGATATAGGTGCAAAAATCATCGTATACGGTTTTACATCAATATCTAATCCTTGATGAACTCCAATTTGACTAGATCTTCTAGCTCCAAAAGTACCTGCTCCTGTTGTTCCTCCTCCTTGTCTAGTAGCATTAGCTATAAACCTCTGTTTACCTGTTGGTGACCCTATACCTGCTTTGTCGAATTTATACGGGTTATATCCACCTGTGCTTAAAGGCCAGATTAAAATAGGAGTCTCAGGTGGTGGTACTTCTGTAATTTTTAAACTTTCTCCAATAAATTCATTTATATCAAAATCTTCTTTACCTACTATTTTTGGTTCTGTTAATATAGTCATTATTCCATTAACATCAGTTGTCCATTTATTATCAGAACCTACTACATGAGATAAAGATTTTACTATAAAACCTACTTTATCATTATATTTGGCAGGTAGAACTCCTTCTTCAATAGTGAATGCTTGACCAATCTTAAATCCTGATATTCCTGACATTTTAAAACTTACATCTATAGGTATTAATCCAGCTGCACTTTGAGATTCTTTTTTTGTTTGTGCTTTATATAAATCCTGCATTACTTTTTCATAAACCGGTCTCATAGCGCTAGCATCTTCAGCATTATAATTTAAAAAGTAGACTGGATCATTTACAATATTTATGTCATCTCTTAGACTTTTAGTAAATTTTTTACCACCACCTCTCACTCGTAATTCGAGAAGTTTAGACCTATCTACATCACAAATATACGTTAGTAATCTTCTAAATTTTTGCTGTTCAATATTTTGTTGTGCTTGTTCACTATTTGTATTATCTCCTAAATACCCAGGATTAGGATTAAATCTATCTCTTAAGCCTTTGTTCCATGACTGTACATTTAATAGGTCTTCTCCTACATCAGTACCTTGAGCTGATGCTCCTATAGCCATAGTAGACATCAAATCAGCAGATATTTTACTTGTTATAGAAAATTCATGCATAGTAGTTTCAGGTCCTCTTACTTTTAGTAACGAGCCTTCTATATCTTTTTTTCCAGGAGTAACTTTTCTGTCAACTATGTATACTACATCTTCTTGATCTTCGTAATGAAAATCAAAATTATTTAAATTACCAAGGGATTCAGTTATACCTTTTAAAATAATCTTTACAAAATCATATACTGATTGATCTTTTCTATCAGTTGTGCTAGGATCAATTAAATCTCCAAAAACTTTTAATACAAAGTTTACACTTACCATAATATTTAAAATATCATTTGGATCACCTTTAGGGTGTTCTGTTGGTATAGTAGTAAAGTAGTATGCCAAAGGATAATTTATTTGCCTTATTTTAGGCATGAAACAAATTGTAGGATTAATAGAAAAATGACCTGGGAATGTTAGGTAAGGTGTTCTATTTTCTCCGCTAGGATCTCCAGTAAAAAATTCTATATCATTAACATCTTTAGTTACATCTGTTTTAGGACAAAAAATTACATTTATCATCTCAAGTATAACATATAAAGGTACAAATTTTAGAATTTTATCTTCAGGATTATCTTCAGATGTTGATTTTCCTATAGAGACTACCTTTAAGTCTCGTTTACTTTTTTCTAATCTTTTTTTAAATAAATTATAATCCTCAGGAATATTACCTTCTAATGCAACTTTAATAAAATCAGAATCTACAGTCAATCCTTGCTCTAATATAATATTAAAAAATTTATTAAATCTTGAAATATCTCTAGCTTGATTTGCAGTACTTTCAGTAGTATCATCAGATGTTGTTGAACTAACTAGTAATCTTACAGATTCTAATAATGCTCCATGAGCTAATACTACTGCTTGACAGCTATATGAACCGTCAACGTTAAGTTTATAATTAAAATTAGTAATTCTACCTAATAATGCGTCGTAGTTACCATCGCTATCTTTTTTAAGTTTATCGATTTGATCGTATACTCTTTTCTTTAAATTTTCTTGATCTTTTTCACTAGTAATATTATCAAAAAAATCAGAAACAGTCTGTACAGTAGTTACTAGGTTACCGTTATTTTTTTTGTATATACTATGGCCCCATTCTACTAATAGGTTCATACCAGGTCTTAAATATATCTGTTCTAATGTACTTAACTGGTCTATACTATTTACTTGAAAATCGAATGCTATTCTTTGATAAGTACCATAAGTACCTAAAATTTCAGATTGAAAGCCTGTAAGTCCAGGTATAGCTTTATAACCTGATCCTGCTCTATCTAAAGTATAAGCATCATCTTCGCCGTTAAATATACCGCTCCTTATTTTTTGCTTACTGTTTAAGAGACCTCCTGCTATAACATTATTTTTAGCTAACTCACTAGAATAATTTTCTCCATCGGGATCTATTGCTATATCAACTCCTGATGATATTTTTACCCAACTGGTTTTACTATTTAAGTAAACTATATCATTTGTACTCCTACCAGAAACTTTTTTAAGAGTTTCACTTCTCTTATTAATCTGATCAAGAGTTTTCTGAGATAAGCCAGTGTGAATAACTGAGTTTGGAGTCCATCCTAATGCCATAACTATCTACTTTTATTAACTTCATTGAATAATCTTAAAGCTAAAGCTTTGTCTGCGGGTATTCTTAATTGTTTTCCAGGTGTTGCATTTAACGATGCTCTTTGATGATTATTAGACGAAGCTATAATCCACCATAAAGAAGAATCATTATAAAATTCTAATGCTAATACATCATATCTATCAGAAACTCCCGCAATAATATAGATATCATCTTCCGATTCCGGAATAAAAGGATATATTGGGTTAGTATAATAAGTCTTACCTTCCTCAGTTTTATATTTATCTATCGTATCGTACCTATTCATCGTTTATATATCTATTTTTACTTGGGGTACCATCTACTGGTTCTTTTCCGTTTGAAATATATCTTGGTCCTGTTAATGTACCTAGTCCTTTTAAGGCATCTTCTTTTGAAGCTAACGTATACTCACTAGTAGGTAAGAAATTATGTATTGGTTTAAATGAAACAGTTACATCTAATATCATAGGAAGCTCTTGATGAGGTATATCTCTTGCTACATTTTCAGGTCTATTCATTGCTATTTCCCAAGGGTAATCTTGATCCCATTGAAAATCTACTTTTTCTATAAATCCTGGCTGCCTGTAAACATAATCTCCAACAGTTAATTTAGCTAAAGTACCTCTCATGAAATTATTTTCATACGTAGGAGCTACTGATGATGCAAGAACATTTATCTTTTGATATAAAGGTCTCATTTCTTCGGCACTTTGTGCTGCTATTTTAAATCCAACATTTATACCTCTATCCATGCCTCCATAAGTATGGAAGTTTTCTCCTCTACCTACATAATTAAATGTTGACCATTTTGATGAAAAACCGTCGCTAAAGTTATCTAAATATGCTCTAAAGTATAAATGCTTACTTTTTGGAGCACCGTTACTTTCACCAGGAGTAATTATTTCAAATCTAAATTTTATAAGATCTCTTGCTTGATCTAAACCGTTTACATCAGTAGCAGTTGGTCCTAATAAATTTATTCTATCCTGTCTTATAGTTTCATCGACCCCTTTTAATTTTCTAGAAACTCCTGGATCACCTAAATTTACTCTTGTAGTAATTGCGTTTTTAGAATCAAACTTAGACTTATCTGGTGCTAAAGAAGAAGCTCTACCTCCAAATTGAGTATTATGAGTAGTATCTGCAATACCAGGCATACCTTCCATGTAAGTACCTTTATCAGGAGTTAATGTTGCTCCTGATGGTGTTCCTTTAGCTACTTGATTATACCCTCCAGGACCTGTTACAGATCCCGATACTTGTTCTTTAAGTCGTGTTGCAGTAGAAGATATCGGTACTAACCCATTAGCTTTTATTATAGCATCAGAATTAGTTGAACCGCTCTTTAAAAATGTTTGAGCAAATCCTGGTTTTACTAATACATGAGGTGGTACATCATTAACATATCCTTTTTGCTCAAGATAAGTTCCTTTTACACCAGCAAAGCTTTGTACGAAATGAATACCAGTTCCATTTACAGGTACTTGAGCTAAAGTAGATCCTATAAGCTTAGCTGTATCTGCTAAACCTTGTCCTACTCTCTCTAATACTTTATTTGCTGGTTTGGTAGCTTTTGGTTGAAATTCTAATTGTTTTAAAGCAGCATTGTTAGCTAAGTACTTTAAACCTTCTGGTTTAATCATTAGCTTTGCTATTCTTTCTAAATCAGTTAGTCTTCTACTAGCCTCAGTAGTATATGTGGGTACTTTTGCATCTGCAACCAAAGGTACGTTTTTAACTACCAAAGGTTTGTTACCAGATTCAAATTTTATACGGTTAGCCACAGGGACACCGTTATTAATATAATTTCTTAATATACCCACTTAAATTTATTTTTAAACGTTACCTGATTTCAATCCGCCTATTTTAGCGTCATAAGAATCAGGAGTTTTACCATCAAGGTCTAATTGTCCATCAAAAGATCTTTTTAATTCATCAGTATGAATTTGAGATCCTTTATTTGCTCCTGGTAAAGTATTAGGAGTTACTCCTTTTCTACTTAGAGAAGTTGGACTTTCTTCAAATTGTTTTAAAATTCCCATAGTTATTTTATTTATAAATAGTTTTTTATCCGTTTTTAAAGTTATCTACAACCAATGCTGACTGAACTGAATAAGTATTCATCTTAACGTCAGTATCTTTATTTAATATACTTTCTAATAATTGATTTTGTCTTTCTAATGCTTGCATCATTCCACTTCCTCCGCCCATCAGGTTTGTACCTCCTATAACTAAATCTCCTTTGTTAAAAGAGGTTATTCCTCCTCCAGGTCTACTAATAAAATCACTTTCTGCAGGTCCAGCATAAGCCATTGAATTAGGATCTGCTCTTCTAGCTGCTGCTGATTCAGATTTTTTACCTGTTACTCCTCCTGCATCTAATGCCATAAGTCCTGCGTCAATAGCTACACCAGCTAATGTACCTAATCCAGGTACGAAAGATGTTATACCAGATATGAATTCAAGACCAGCACCTAAGTAATCACCTTGTTGCCATCTACTATATGCTAATCCTAAACCGACTAAAGCTCCTAAGAAAGGTATTTTTTTGAATAAAGCCATCATTCCTCCTTTAGCGGCAAATTTTGCTCCTGATCCCATAGCTTTAAAGAAAGAACCAACAAGACCAACTCCTACTTTAATAAATCTAGTCAAACCTCTAAAAGCAAACGCTATTGCTTTAGTTGACTCCCCTATAGCCATCATTTTACTTCCTAACTTAGTAATGAATCCCATTACTGCCCCAGCATTTTGAGTTATACCATCAAAAAATCCTCCTATACTATCTAAATGAATAGCAACTTTACCCATTTCGGCAGCCATTTGTTCTGTTGCCTCTAACATTCTATCCTGAACTGACTGGTTTTTCCTCTGAGCTCCCATTTGAGTATCTCCTAATTTAGTAATAAGCTCTTCTTCTAATGATCTTGCTTTTGCTAAATCCCCATCAGCTTTTGCTAATGCTATTTTTTCATCGTAGGCTTTTACTATATCATGTAAATTAGCAGTTTCATCTTCTCCAAATCTCTTTAACGCTGCTTGTTGTCTAAGCATTTCAGCTAATTCATCTCTTGACATTCCTAATGCCTTAGCTTGAGCTTCTTGCCCTAAAACTGTTTGACTTTGAAAATCTTCTATCGTACCGACATTTTTAGCTATTTCTTCTGCTAAAACAGCTTGATTACCTGTAAGAGCAGCGGCTCTTGCTCTTTCTAAGTTTAATTGTTTTCCAGTTAGTAGTTCTGCTTCTAATTCTGCAGCTATTGAAGATTCAAATTCTAATAAGTTACTACCAGCAGATTCTAATGTTTGCATACTCAAACCAAATCTTCTTGCTTGGTATGCTGCTTTTTCTATTCCTCCTGCAAATTTACCAGAATTAAGAGCTGTACCAGCACTTGTACCAGCTACATCGCTCATTACATCTTGAAATCTTATAGCTACTCCGTTAGCTACGTTTTGTTTAGCAGTAAATCCAGCAATTCCTGATGAGATATCATCTATAGATTGTCCTGTTGCTGCTGCTTGTCTAGCTAAAGTACTTGTTTCTTCAACACTTAACCCTATCTGTTTAGTTAATGTAGCAAATGCTTTTGCTTCATCTCCTGTTAATTTAACTGATGCTCCTAAATTTTTACTAAATTCTCTACTTGCTGTAACTAAATCTCCATATCCTAACCCTTGAACATCAGCAGCTAGATCTGTCATTTCGTTTTTGAAGTTAGAAGCTTCTTTTCTAGAAATATTAAGATCTCGAGCTATTTGAGTAATTTTTTCTTGTCCTGCTCCTACTCCTTTTACAAAAGTACCAATTGCAAATAATGCTGTTAATTTACCAGCTGCTCCTATAAGTTGTTTAGCTCCAGCTACTAAACCGCTGTTTCCTTCAGCTGCTGCTTTTCTATATGCATCTTCTGCCTTACTAAATTCTTTAAAAGCTTTTCCTAAACCAGGTATAGCTTCAGTAATCTCAGCCATACCACTAAAGAAAGATCCTTGATTATCCAGCTTTTCCATAGCATCGTTAATCTCTTCGACTCCTTTAGCTACAGCTTTAGTTTGATCTGTGGTTTGTGTAATATCTTCTAGTATCGAATTAATTAAGACTGCTTCTTCTTTAGTAGCGTTAACTAATTTAGCCTCTAAATCTAGCTGTAGATCTTTTAATCTAGTTACATTATACTCTGCTTTTTCTAATTTTCGTTGTTCTGCAGCTGTTAATTTCTTACCTTTTGCTACTTTAGCACTTAATTCAGCTACTGTTGCAGTATCTTTAGCAATTGATTTTTGAAGTTTAGCTACTTCGTCAAATTCAGATTTAAAATCTCTTGATTCTTTAGATGCTTCTCTAGAATTTCTTGCAACATCAGACATAGTGGCAGCTACACTAACCATAGTTTTGGCTAGTTCATCCATTGTCTGTTTGATAGTTCTAGTTTCTTTAGCTGTCTCTTGGGTATTCTTTTTTACCTCTTCTGAATTTTGTCTAGCTTTATCAGTTGCCATAAATTATATAAAGTTATATAATATAAATAGGAAAGGCTTCTATTTGTTTGAAGCCTTTGTTCTATAAGATGGTTTAATATTAGGTCTATTTAACTGTCCCTTTTTCTTATTACTATTTTTGTTGTAAGCTTTTTTACTTGCTTCTTGTTGTTCTTGGTAATACTCTTGCATAGTTTGGAAAGTCCATTTTCTAAGCCATATAGGCATATTATAAACAGTATCCCAATCATAGCCACCATTACTATGAAATACTATTTCATGTATCTGTTTAAAGAGGTTAGGTCTATCCTCTACTGTCAGGCCAAAAAAACCCGATCCCTACAGGTACATCGACGTCCTCCTCTCCGCCGTCCTCATCAGTATATTTGAACGTTAAATTAACATCAGGTTGTACTCTAGCATATTCTTTCCTTAAATCTCTAGCATCTGTAGCTAACATATACTTATCAACAAATTCTCTAATGTCTTTTACTTCTTTAGATCCATTAATTGATATAATCATATGCTTAAGTCTGGTAGTAACTTCAGGAGAAGCATTTTTATCTATCTTCTTTAACCCATCTAGTTCTCTATTGACTGCTACTTCATCTCTATGATTTAATAATTTAAAAACTATTTCATTCCCAGAAGGTAAAGTATGAGTAAACTCATTTCCTTTTTTATAATTTTCAGGATCTATTTCTTTATTTTCTAATTTAGATAAATCTATAGTAATATTTTCACCATTATACATTACATTGTAATCTGGTCCGTATGATAATATTCTTGCTGCTATCATTATAGCATTTTTATCTCCAACTAATAAATCTTCATATTTTACTCCTTCAGTTACAATAAGAGATCTTAGCAATTTGTCTATTACTGTACCTTTTGTAATATAGTTTTGATTAGTTAAGATATCCTCCTCTTTAGCTGTCATGTATTTCATTTCTAGCTCGCCTTTAGCAAGAGGAGAATCTTTAGGATATAATAACCCTTTAGAAGGTAATTCTACCGTTTCTGTAGGTATTTTAAACTTTGATTCCATAAATTTTATTTAGTTAAAA
>Ga0209232_1001698_pt1 | contig 11600 bp, 17 predicted proteins | sample ETNvirenome_2_60_FD_184066 | JGI IMG/M metagenome (GOLD analysis project Ga0209232, IMG submission 184066) | Marine viral communities from the Pacific Ocean - ETNP_2_60 (SPAdes) (version 2) | ecosystem: Environmental > Aquatic > Marine > Oceanic | place: Pacific Ocean | collected 2013-06-22
ACAACAATCCAGAGCTGCCACAGAGTCGTAAAGACTCTTGAGTCCGGTGAAACCCAACAGGACAAGAAGTAGACCCACCTTGATAAGTGAAGTGTAGAGCTTCCGAGACTTGAGCAATAAGTCAGCAGGGCGACCCGTAACAGGGGATCTGAGTAAATGCACCAGAGAGCACATCCTCTACCGCAGTTCATACAAGTGCTAATCGATACACATTAGTATCTTTAGATACTAGATAGGCACAGTGCATGGGGTGTGGTGTACATCAACAACACCTCATCAAGGGTGCAAATCCCCTGCTATCACTTGGATATTTATATCCAAATTGTTAATTTAATTCGGAGAATTATTATGTTTGGTTACACTATTGTAAACCGTAGGTTTAGCGATGCCGTTGAGTTCGCTGCTGTTAACGTAGTTAAGGGCACAGCCATTATCAGATTTAAAAAATCTGGTGATGAATACCTCTACAAAAATGTATCTAGACGCAGACTTTTAAGTCTGTTACTTGATAACAACAAAAGCTTAGGCTTTTGGATTCAGTACCTATCCAACAATGCAATTGTTGAGAATAGATATAGACCACAGACTGGTGCTATGACCTACCAAAGAGTAGGTAATAGCTATCACTCTTATGAGTTACCAGCTATACTAGCTGTTCAAAATGTGGCTGCCTAGTTATGACTAGAGTCCACATTACTCGCCGATCTTCAAACAGCAAGGTCGGCAAGATCCCAGTCACAACCAGCGAAGAGAGCAGTTGTCCAACAACTTGCCCGTTCTATGGCGGCGGCTGCTACGCAAAAACTGGTCCACAATCTTGGCACTGGCGCAAGGTCTCAGAAGGTAAGCGCGGCGGTTCATGGGATGATCTCGCAAAGTTTGTTAGTGAACTAAATGCGGGTCAACTATGGAGACATAACGTTAGTGGAGATTTATTTCATGACACTGCGCCAGATGGACAAGAGTTAATAAACTTAGCTTTATTAAAGCAGTTAGTTGATGCTAATAAATCCAGTGGTGCAAAAGGATATACATATACTCATCATAAACTTAATACTCACAACAAGGAAGCAATTAAGTATGCAAATAAAAATGGATTTACAGTCAATGCTTCATGCGAGTCACTCACTCAGGCAGATGATGCAATTAGAGAGGGACTACCGGCAGTATGCGTTGTTGATTCCAGCAAGGAAGTACCAACACACACGCCAGCCGGTCACAAAGTAACAGTTTGTCCAGCACAATTACATGAAAATGTACAGTGTGCTAACTGTAAACTATGCAGTTACAGCAAACGATCTCAAGTGGTTGCATTCTTAGCGCATGGTAACAACGAGCGCAAGGTTAACGAGTTATTAACTGCTTAATCTATACACATTAGTATAAAGTAAGGGTGTTAATTAATGCCCTTATTTTATATTTTCCACACTCATGGACGCACACTCATTTATTGCACACTCATCTTGTGCCTAGACGCACGCACGCACTTACTAAATCAAGGACGCAAGGACGTGTACACGTGTGTATATATGAAGGACGCAAGGACGTGGCAGTCAAGACCTAACAAGGTACCAGCGACTTAAGACCACACCTCGAACTCAAGGACGTTGCTGACTCCGAACAGCAAGGACGGTTCGATTCCGTCCAGTTCATTTGCCCACGCAAAGAGCGGGGTTTTACTGACAAATGGCTAAGGACTACGAAGGCAACGTAATAGTTTGGGTACTTATGTATCAAGAACCATACGATTGCGAATACCACTTAAGTGGTGTCTATCACGACTTTGAAGGAGCTGCTGCTCATGCTCAATTACTTAGTTCTCCTATATGTGGAGAGACTTACAAGATTGAAGCAAGACACATTAGTTCAACAAAAGAAGCAGTCCAAAGACTCAAGGACTCCAAGAAAAGATCTGCTGTAAATGCAGCAAACAAACTTAAGGAGGCAGCATGACTATTTACGAATTTTTTGATGAACTCGTAGAGGAAGCAGGGGATGTGCGTTACTCGAAAGAAGGAGTAGATGCAGTTAATGGCGTTCTTTCATTAATACAAAAGTCTTCACTAGCTGAAATTCAAGTATTGAAGGAGGAAGCATGACCATTTCAATAGGCGATTACGTCACAACAACCAATTCTTTATGTCCCATCTCAGGAGAAGTAATTGAAGATTATGGCAATACAGTTGTCATACTTGATGACTCTGCTGAAACTGATGACGACAAATTAGAGTTTCACAAATCTGATTTAGAGGAGGCAGCATGACTATTTTTGAATTTGCAGAAGAAATCTCTGAAATTATTGGAGGAGATAGAGCATACTACCGTTTCGAAAAGGAAGAACTAATTGAAATGTGTAAAGAAATGAGTGAATCTCATAGAAAAGTAGAAGAAGAAATAGCGGGGGCAGCATGAACAGATCAAAACTAATTGAATGGCTACTTGAAAACGATTGTCCATTCGACTTTCAAATAGATGAAAGCTCATCATATAGCAGAGATTTAAAAGAATGTCCTCTTCTATTTTCTGAAAAAGGAGCATACGAATGACCCAAGCAGAATTTATAGCTGAAGTATATGGAGTTGCATGGGCATCTAATCCTGATCTCGATGAAGCTTCATCTTTTCAAGATATTCTCAAGGAATTGCAGAGCATCAAGGATAAAGCCCTACGCATGGACATAATAGTCAGCTCATTTAGACCTGAGCCAGAATTACCAAAGTTTGACAACAGTCAAGAACGTTGGCAAAAGATGGCTCAAGATCGCATAGGAAACACATGATAAGTGCAAATACCCAATTACATACATAACTCTGGAAAACAACAAAAAAGAACATTAAAACCTCAAGCTTTACGCTCCGCAAGGAAGCGAGCAAAGCTCACGAGACTACGCCTGACAGTCAGTAAACCCCCTCAAAAGGACAGGTAATTTTTACACACTCATCAGGCTCGCCATGAACACGTATCAAGTAATTTATCGCTTAAAAAGCGATGACATTTATCGTAGTCACCATTTTATAAAGGCTGACTGTGACGAAGACGCAGCTTATGAAGCTCTGGACTTCGCAAAATCACATAAATATTCACTTTTAGACGTTAAGAGGATTCATTTCAAATGAAAAAGAAATACTTTCCCAATAATTGGCGAGCAATCAAGGACTCTCCTGATAAATACTTTCCATCAATGCCATATGAACAGTTTGAAGACTGGAAAATATATGGCTATCAAATACCCGCTTCTGTATTTGGTTTAGTAAGAACCAAGGACAAGGACGGAAAGGTTGAAGAGTTTTCATATAACACTCCATACCATTGTAAGAAACGTATATCCAAAAGCATTAAGGAAAATAAAGAAATTTACCTATGCACTATGGAAGGAATGTACCACCTAATGCCTGATGAATTATTACCTATCGATTTTAACAATGAACAGTAAAACATTTGCTAGAAGACTACATACATTAAGTAGCGAGTTATACAATCACGCCCACAAGGACGAACTGCTTAACATTATGTCACAACAATTAGAGGACGATACCTCTGTCTGTGACTCAGTAATTATACCCAATCCAAAACTGGTATAACGTTGAGCGGTTATAAGTACAAATACCTGTTAATCTATTCTTAACAAATTTCACTTTAATGGAACTTTTCTCAAAAGGCAATTTCTATTTAGGCATGGATAACGAAAAGTTCTGCGACTTTGATATACATGTTGGTAGAATTGTGTTACAGTACACTTGTCCAGCCGGACAACAACCACCACCCAAGGACGATGGAACGCGGAACCGACCCATGGAAGGATCAGCTGACTGACAGCCAAATAGAAAAACTCTTCAAATGTATGAAGACGTTTATGATATTTGATCCTGAAATGCCTTTGCAATTACAACTCACTTTCTTATACATCGCATCACATGACGGGTGTCATAAGCAAGCGATGGAAGCTGCATTGGGATATTCCAACGCTGCTGGTAGTAGGAATACCGACTACTTGGCAGAAATACATCGTTACAAAAACAAACCGGGGCTGAAACTGATTAGCAAGGAACGAGATCCTTCTAATCTGAGAAGGTATCAACTCGTCCTTACTAAATCTGGTAAGCAACTGGTAGATACTCTCAAGGAACAACTCTATGACTAAATCTCTTACTTGGGGCGATTGCTTAGACTATACGCTCCGTAATTTAGAGACGTGGAGAAATGGAGGAGGACGCGAATCCGCAATCCTATATTCTGGATACTTTACTAGGTACCAAGGTCGTTCATTTCCAGCTCATCGAATCTCAAAAGGTTTAATGACTGATATATGTACTTCACTTGAATTAGAAGGTAAAAAGAATGCCACAATAAATAGGTTTATATCATCAGTCTCTATGGTACTTAAGTACTGTAAAGAAAATGAAGTTATAAGCTTTGAGTTACCAACTCCTTTCAAACGTAGAAAGGAACGTGACAAAACTATTCGCAAGTACTACACAAAACAACAAGTCAAGGACATGTTACGCATATCTAAAGACGTTATGTGTAGGGAGGATTTACATGATCTGATACTCGCAGCATCTTTAACAGGTATGCGACTTGATGAATTATTAAAACTTCCAGCTTGGCGTGTTGATTTTAACTTAGGTGTAATCAATGTTGAATACACTAAGAGTGATGAACCAAGGTCTATACCTATTCACCCACTACTACTCAACACACTCATCAAGCGATGCGAAGGTAAACCTAACAAAGGTTTCCCGGGAGTCAAAGTGTTTGGTAATGATTGGACAAATGCTGACCAAGTACGGTGGGCATTTAAAACATTAATCCATAAACACATGGACTTCCCAGAAAATGGAACTTATGTATTTCATTGCATTCGCCATAGTTTTGCTACATGGCATCTTGCTAAAGGGACACCCCCTATTGATCTAATGAGTATATTAGGTCACGCCAATCTTCAGACGACTCTCGAATATGCGAAGCCGACTGATGAAGGTAAAAAGAAATCAATGGACAGCTTAGAATTTTAATAGTTCCGCTGAATCCGTGACTTCTACAATATTTCCATTTACTAGGATTTTAATGATATGTTAAGCACGTCTGTTATACTAATTTCGCTGAAAAGCCTTGGGAGTGTGGCGGAATTGGTAGACGCGCCGGACTTAAAAACCGCATAACTTAAAATTCAGAATGGTATCGGATCTTGGCAGAAATGCTGAGATCCTTTTATTTGCAAGGGCGTGTAATCTATACACCTTCGCATAAATCCGTACAAAATATCCATAGAACAAAATACATGCCTTTACGTGTTGAAATTGAGCAACAGGAGACATTAGAACGTAATCAAATCAGGGGCGGATTAGAAAAATTAAGGAAGGACACCCTTCACTTAGAGAAAAAAGAATACGCATCCGCTACTGTTTATGGTTCCTCTTCTGTAGCTCATTTGCTACCTACATTAGTTGAATTACTTAATAAGAAAAAAGACCAAAGAAAATTAATGCGACATAAAGATACTGGTCATCAACTACCACTTATCCCGTATTTATTTTCTCTTGACACTGAAGCACAAGCTGTAATTGCAGCAAAGCTGACATTTGATAAAGTATTTTCTCCTAGAAAAAGAAATCAATCTTATACACATGTTTGTGAATCAATTGGTAAAGCAGTAGAAGCTGAATGCCAAATGCAATATTACGAACAGCTATGTCCGGCATTATTTAAAACATTAAAAGATAATTATTGGCATCAAGCAAAAGGTACGCAATATAAACAAGATCAAATGCAAACCATTATGAATAAAAGGGATATACAACCTTGGATTCATTGGAGTACTTATTGGTCTGCTCAACTGGGAATGTTTTTATATAGGTGTTTAGCTAAAGCATCTAAATGGTTTACTGAAGTTGATTATTATTATCGTGGTAACACAGATAAATTTGTAATAACAACAGATAAATTTAATGACCATAAAGATGAGATAGTTAGAATTACTGAATTATTTAGTCCAATATCAAAACCAATGTTAATTGAGCCAAGAGATTGGTCGAATTTACATGATGGTGGATATTATTTAAACCAGTTAAGTAACTGCCATGAAATGGTCAGAAGAGGGGGTGTGTTATCTATACAGGGGGAAACTACCTACAAGTTCTTAAACCAAATACAAAAGGTTAAATATAGACTTAGTGACTTCATAGTTGGAGTAGCTAAGGAGTTAGAAGAAAAAGAAATTGAAGTAGGAAAGTTTCGTCCAGTTATTAATCATCCAATACCTCCTAAACCAGTTGACATTGATACCAACAAAGAAGCTAGGAAAGTATGGAGAAAGCAAGCAGCAATAGTCCATAACAAAAACGCTAACGAATGGAGAATATCTTGTAGAACTAGGATGACAATGAATTGTGTCAGAGAGTTTGAAGGTAAGGATTACTACATACCATGGTCGTTTGATTATCGCGGACGAGCTTACCCTATACCTAGTTTCTTAACTCCACAAGACACTGACTTTGGTAAAAGTTTACTGAGGTTTAGTGAGGAGTCAGAGATAACTGAAGACGGTAAGAAGTGGTTAGCTTTTCAAGTAGCTACTACTTATGGTCTAGATAAAGCAACCATGGATGAACGGTTAGCTTGGGTGTCTATTGAAGAAAATAGACAAACAATAATAAGAGTCGCTCGAGATCCAATTAATAACATAGGAGATTGGGAAAATGCTGACGAACCTTTCCAGTTTTTAGCTGCGTGTAAAGAATACTATGACGTAGTAATAGCTGGTAAGAAAACTACTGGTTTACCAGTGGCAACTGATGCTACATGCTCAGGTCTACAGATCTTGGCGGGTCTAGCAAGGGATAAGTCCACAGCAGCTATGGTAAATGTTATACCTAGCGATAAACCTCAAGATGCTTATCAAGTAATAGCTGATAAAAGTTTCAAAGATATACCTGAAAGACTTCAACCGTATTGGGATAGGAAAAAAACTAAGCGTTGCGTAATGACCATACCCTATAACGCCAAGCCTTTTAGCAATAGACAATATATTAGAGATGCATTTAAAGATATAGATATTGAGGTAGAAAAAGAAGAACTAACTCAAATAGTTCAAGCGGTTAGGAATGCAATGGAAATTGTTGTCCCGGGACCGATGAAGGTCATGCGATGGATAGAGCAAGAAGTTAGTAAAGCAATTAGAGGTGGTAAAGATGTCTTAGTTTGGGTGACACCATCTGGGTTTAGAGTTAGTCAAAAGTTGATGAAGCAAAACTATACCAGAGTAACTATGCAGTTATTTGGTTCGACAAACATAAGGGTAGGTACAGGAGATTCTAATAAGGTTGATCTTGCACACCACAAAAATGCAACTGCTCCAAATCTGATACACAGCATGGATGCCAGTTTACTTCACTTATCTGCTACAAGATTTAATGCACCTATCAGTCTTATACACGATAGTGTTTTATGTCGAGCGACAGATATGACTTACCTCTCCACCTTAGTACGCAGCACCTATATGCAGCTGTTTGCAAAGCATGATTTTTTAGAAACATTTGCACAAGCAATTGGATCAGATACAAAACCACCGATTATTGGAGACTTAGAACCGTCCGAGGTAATTGAATCCACTTATTTTTTCTGTTAATGAAAAACATACATGTAACAAAAGATCCTGTAACCCTAGAAGGTTATCAGGCGATATTAAAACCAAGTAAGTTTGGTTACTCACTAAAGGCAGTAGTTGGAAGTGAAGTAGTTGAAGCACTTGAGACTGAAAGAAATGATTGTCTTAAATGGGCAGAATCAAAATTAAAGAATCCTAAGCGTTCAACTCTACGACCTGAGCCTTGGGAAGAAGTAGCTGATGGTAAATTTATAATTAAATTTTCATGGGCTGAAGATAAAAGACCTCCTGTTGTTGATACAGAAGGAACACCAATAACAAATATAGATACACCTGTGTATGAAGGGTCTAAAGTTAAGCTTGGGTTTCATCAAAAGCCTTATATACTGCGTGATGGCGTTACCTATGGCACTAGCCTTAAGCTATCAGGTGTACAAATCGTCAGTATTCAATCCGGTGCTGGAGTAGATACAGGAGATTTGGATGAAGATGGTGTAGCAGATTTGTTTGGTAAAACAGCTGGTTTTAAAGCTGATGACCCAAACGTTACTCCTGATACAACTCCAGCTTCAGTAGAAGATGATGATTTCTAATGTTCAAATCAGGATTAGAGGAAAAAGTCTCTGATCTTTTATGTGAGTTAGGTGTTGATTATGAATATGAAAGCGTAAGTTTTTCTTATACTATTCAACACTTATACACACCTGATTTTATTCTGCCCAACGGAGTTGTGCTAGAAACAAAGGGATATTGGCGACCAGAAGATAGAAGGAAAGTTCGACAAGTAATTGAAGAGAATCCAGATATAGATCTACGAATGGTCTTTCAAGACCCCTATAAAAAAATTAGCAAAAAATCAAAGACTACCTACGCACAATGGTGCAAGAGGTATGGAATTAAATGGTGTGCTTTTCACGCCATACCAATTGATTGGTTGACATGACCGAAAGCGAATTTATACGACACGAACCATGCAGTAACTGTGGATCATCCGATGCCAATGGCATATACACGGATGGTCACACCTACTGTTTCAGTTGCCAACACTATACAGAAGGCAACGACATAACACACACTCATCACATGCAGACAAATGTTAACTTCAAAGGTTCAGCCCAAAGGCTGCAAAAACGAGGTCTCAGCGAAAAAACATGCGAAAAGTTTAAAATCTACAGAGACGAAACACACTTACGCTTCCCTTATTTCGATGGCTCTGGACGTTTACAAGGATTCAAATTAAAAAGTAAATCTAAGGACTTCAAGTATGAAGGCAAAACTACAGACACTCTTTTTGGTCAGCATCTTTTTCCTAATAGCGGTAAACGAATTGTTATCACGGAAGGAGAGTTAGATGCTGCAAGTTGCTATGAAGCGATGGAAAACTGGCCGATGGTATCACTACCACATGGGGCAGCGGGAGCCAAAAAAGACATTCAAAAACAAATACCTTTTTTACAAGGCTATAAGGAAATCATCTTATTCTTTGATAAAGATGAAGCGGGACAAAGAGCGACAGAACAAGTGGCAGCTGTCTTACCGCAAGGGACAGTTAAAATTGCTCATTTGGCTGATCCTTACAAGGATGCCAGCGATGCTTTACAGGCAAATGATGCAGATGCTATACGCCGTGCTATCTGGGATGCAAAAGATTATCAACCTGATGGCATTGTTAGTGCGAAAACTTTATTAGAGACAGTCACAACACCTAGTCCTCCATGTGACCATAAATATAAATGGGACGGACTACAAGAAAAAACTCATGGCATACGCTATGGAGAACTTACAACAATAACTGCGGGAACTGGTCAAGGAAAATCTACTTTCTGTAGACAATTAGCTACTCAACTATTAGAAGAGGATGTCAAAGTTGGCTACATCGCATTAGAGGAATCTAACAGGCGGACAGCATTAGGACTTATGTCAGTTGCTGTAGGAAAAGCATTACACCTTGGCGAACACGAATACACCACTTTAAAAGATGCTTATGATTCCACTATCAATGGTTGGAACCTTTATTTATACGACCATTTTGGCAGTTTATCTGCGGATACTATCTACAGTCGAATTGAATATATGGCACTCGGGCTGGATATAAAAGTTATATTCTTGGACCATTTGTCAATATTATTGTCCGGTTTAGATGGAGATGAGAGACGTATGATAGATCAAACTATGACTAACCTGAGAAGTTTAGTTGAAAGAACTGGTATAACATTATTTCTTGTATCACATTTAAGAAGAACACAGACTGATAAAGATCATACTGAAGGCGCAAGAGTTTCTCTTGGTCAGCTACGTGGCAGTCAAGCCATAAGCCAATTATCTGATACCGTGTTAGCTCTTGAAAGAGATCAACAATCGGAAGATGATGTCTCGACTTTAAGAGTTTTAAAAAACAGGTACAGCGGTGAAACTGGGATTGCTGCAAATTTGAAATACGATAAAGACACCTGTAAATTTAATGAAATTAAGGACCCAATTTTCAATACCAACACAGATTTCTGATGTTGAATTAAAAAAACCAAACCCACCCTCTAAACAAGCAAAAAAGAAAGCAAAGTTTAAGGATAAAACCTATGCCGGAAAGCCAAATGCTCGTCTTTGATTGCGAAACTAACGGATTATTACATGACGTTTCTGAGATACATTGCATCGCCATATATGACAATACGAAAGAGAAAACCTTCGTATTTAATAATCAAGGTAGTGCATGCGGACCAATCACGGAGGCTTTACATTGGCTCAGTTCGGCTGATGTTATTGTCGGTCATAACATTATTAACTACGATTTACCTGTTCTTCGGAAAATTTATTCTTGGTTTAAGTCTAGTGCTGATGTTATTGATACTCTTATCTTATCTCGCTTATATCATCCAAACATGATGGAGATAGACAAGAAAAGAAATATAGAACGAATGCCTTTACAACTATATGGAAGACATAGCTTAGAAAGTTATGGCTACAGATTAGGAGAATATAAAGGAGAATTTGGAAAAACAAGTGACTGGCAAGACTGGTCACAAGAAATGCAAGATTATTGTGTACAAGACGTACACGTTACCACCAAACTATGCGAACACTTTCGACCCTATCTGACTCGTGTCGGTTAGAGCACCGAGTCGCTGAAATATTAACTGAACAAGAAATACATGGATGGACATTTGATGAACAAAAAGGTTTCCAACTTGAGTCACATCTCAGAAGAGAGATGGAAGAACTTACTGAATTACTTCGGAAAAAATGGACTCTCATTGGAGGAGCGTTGTTCACTCCTAAACGAGATAACTCTACACAAGGATACAGAGCCGGAGCAGAGTTTCAAAGATTAAAAGAATTTAACCCAACTTCACGAGATCACATAGCATGGATTCTTACAAATCGTTTGAATGTCAAATTGAGCAAGATCACTACGACTGGGAAACCAATTATAGACGAGATTACATTGATGGAGATAGATATACCCTTCTCCAAACTATGTGCGAAATGTTTGACGATAAAGAAAAAGCTTGGAATGATATCCGAAGGCGTGAACGCATGGAACAGGCTTGTTACAACTGAAGGAAAAATACATCACCATTGTTCAGTTTCTACGAACACATTTAGATGTGCTCATCGTAAACCAAACTTGGCACAAGTCCCATCGGATAAAGAATTTAGAGAACTATTTACTGCTAGTCCCGGACAAGTAATGGTAGGTGCCGATTTAAGTGGCATCGAACTACGAATGCTTGCCCATTATTTAGGACGGTATGACGGAGGTCGATATGCCGACATATTACTCAATGATGATATACATCAAGTTAACGCTGACAAAATAGGAATCACACGCCGCCAAGTAAAAAGTGTAACTTATTGCTTTCTTTATGGTGGCGGAAACGAAAAAATAGGTATGACATATGATAACTCTTTACAACCCAAGGAAGCTAAAAAAAAGGGATCCGAGATCCGAAAAGCTTTCGTATCTGCAATCGAAGGATTGTCTGACTTACTTGGA
>Ga0209232_1001699_pt1 | contig 11597 bp, 11 predicted proteins | sample ETNvirenome_2_60_FD_184066 | JGI IMG/M metagenome (GOLD analysis project Ga0209232, IMG submission 184066) | Marine viral communities from the Pacific Ocean - ETNP_2_60 (SPAdes) (version 2) | ecosystem: Environmental > Aquatic > Marine > Oceanic | place: Pacific Ocean | collected 2013-06-22
TGTTTTTTTTTATTTTTTCCAAGAAGTTGTATCTACGATTTGGTAGATTTTGGTAGGGATTTTTTGTAATCCCATTTCGTTTGTTAATAACAATGTATTGCTGAACTCGTTCCAATCCACCATATAAGATTTGTCTAACACACCACCATTTTTTTCTCTAATGACTTCGTTAAGTGCGTTGATTGTGTAGAGTGTATTAGATTGTTTTTTTCTGTGAAGTGAAATGGTATCGATAATACTTTCTTCGTAGTCGTATTTGTATTCTATGTTGTATGTGCAGATTAACTGACCTAAGTCGTTTTCATTTTGAAACACATATACTTTTTCATACAACACATCATTACAAGTTATGATAATGTCCAAGGTATCGTTTAATCTTGGTTTAGAAGTAAAGGTGCATAGTAATTGAGTTTTCATTACGCGACCGCCGTTTGCAAATTAGTATCGATTGTGAAAGGCCCAATGACACTTTGTCCTTCAAAATTATAAGTCATATTACTACTACTATTAGTTCCTGTTCTAATTTTTGCGTAATATTTTTTGTTATCTTTTGTTATTTCACTTAACAAGTAACAAGTTATAACATAATGTGTTTTTATTGGATGTACGGAAACTCCTATTAACTGAACTTTTATTTCATCACTTGTCAATCTTTTTTGTATAGACTTTGAAGTTCCTAAGTATTTATAAGCTACATCTCCGGAACTAAATTTACCATAAACTTTCCAGACTGGCATTTGAGTTTCACCAAATAACATTTCAGTAACTAAATCTGAAACTATGGCTTTTAGGGATTTACTTTTTCTTGTCATATCCATTAGCATTTGAATTGTTCCCATATTTGCTATCAAAGACAAAATTGCAGTGCTACCTGGAACCTTATCATTTTTATGTTTAGGAATTCTACTTAATGATAGTCCTGACTTTATTTTTGAATATGCTTCTTCTTTTAGTCCACCAAGTTGAGCTGATAACTTTCCAAGTTCTTTGTTTATATTACTATATGCTGGCTTTGGATTTTTGTAAATTTCGTTTATAATTGCTTTTGTGTTGTCTGACATTTTACCCTCAGTCAAAATGTCGTCATTAATTTGTAATTCTTCTTTTATAGTATACCCTTTCAATATACTTTGAACCGCTGAGTTTGGTATTGGTTTATTATTAACAAAGTTTTTAAAAAACATACCTTTTAAGGATTTTAGAGCTCCATTTACTTTTGACTTTATCGCGAGAAAAGTTTTTGTTGCAAAGTTCTTTATTGTATCAAGAAATCCTTCTGTCAAAATTAGATTTTCTAATTCGTCATAATCCTCTTTCAATAAATCTGCTGCGTCTCCGACTGAAATACCCAAATCATATACTTGTCTTAATCGTTTTTTAAATTTACCCAATTGTGCACCCTGAAGACTTTTCTTCAAAGATACTTGATAATAAGTAATGTTGTCACCAACCTTTACAATTCCCGCACTCGGGTCTCCAACAATTTCATTACTCGGATTTTGAACTGCTGATATTAAAGTCTTAGCATCAACATTAGATAATATAGCGTCAGCTACATTTGCCTTTGAACCTTGTCTTGTTATACCCCTTGACCTTTCTGCTGCATAAAATGTATCAATTTGTTGATGTATAAATTTAACACTACCGATTGAAACTACTTTGTCCATATACTCTCTCATACCTATTACTAACGCTGCGCAAGTAGCTATTGTTTGTAATCCATTTTCATAAAATTGTAGTTCTTTTTGAACCCATTTTGGTGATTCCAAAGATTGTATAATCTTGACTCCCGTTCCTTGCCAGTCTCCTGCGGAACTTAATCCTTTTTTTAGTGTATCTAATGCTGCCTTAGAAAGTTTCTCTATTTCTTGACATTGTCTACCAAATTCTTCAACATCTTGTTTTTTTGCTAACTTGATTGTTTTAAATATTGCTGGTGATTGTAATAAGTTTTCTAATGATGTTGTTGATATTCCTGTTGTTCCTATTAAAGCAGCTGTTTCAAACATAGAAGTATTTAGAGTTGCTTCCTCTCTTTTACCTTCATTTAAAAACACTTTTGGAAATACTATACCATTTGTTAGATTTGCTAATAATTCTACTCGCGCATCAAGCGACCAATTGTGTTCTTTTAAAATGTCCCACAATTTAATTAAGTGTTGTTCATTGGTTAAATCTGGAATGCCAGAAGAAACTCTATAACTTAACTCGTTGAGTATTTTGTTCCAATTATTCTTCATAAATGATTGTCATACCAGAGATTTCTAATCTACCGGTATTGTGTAGTGTTTTCATATCTTGTCTGTTTATACTTACCACAGTTGGTTTTTTAAAATCATATTTTTGTGTGATTGGATTCGCTATTCCTTCTTTCTCGATTTGTTGTGGTGTTTTGAAAGCTGGTCTGTCTTTTGCTGTTTGAACTTTTCCTAACTCTACAACTATGTCTGTTAATTTCATTTAAACTTCTCCGTTATGTCGTCCATATAGTGATAGTTTACTCCACGACTAATTTTAACTGGATACTTACCACCACTTTCAATTGTTTCCTTTACCATATTTAGAAAATCTAATCCGTCTTTTGTATCGAAATCAAACAAAAATGAATCATAATTATACAATATTAATTTACTATTGTATTGTTGTAATTTAGGTCGCAATTCATTTAAAATCTTAACATTGTTTTCTGTTTCCATTAATTGTATCATATAATTGAACAACTTATTTGGATTCATATCAGTTAGATTTTTCCTATATATCTTTCTATTATAAATATAAGATTGGATAAAATTGTTAGTTTTGTAGTCCTGCCAAAGTAATTTAATATAGTCGTTTACTTTTGAGAAAAATGGATTGTCCGATACCTCATCTGTGATACCTCCGTACAAATATTTAAATGATAATGCCTTTGCTTCATCATAAGGTAATCCATATAGTTCTGCCATATGTTCGTGGACTGATGTTTGTGGGAAATCATAACCAACGATTTCTCCGATTAATCGTAAGTGATAGGCATCAAAGTCCATTTCGACTAATACTCCGTTGTTATAACGACTAATGAATTGTTTTCTACTTCCGTCTGATTTGTTTAGAGCTGCGAAGTTTAATCCACCGAAACGATTACTTGGACGACCTGTTGATGTGAAAGGATTGTATTCTGAATAAATGATTTTCTCATAAGTTTTTAATCCGTTTCGTTCTATGTCAAATAAAGTTTCTAATATGGTTTGGTCGTGTTGTTCGTAAGACTTGTATAATTGTTTTGATATTGGTTGAAAATACTCGGCGTGTTTCACTAATGGTATGACATCATTGATGTTTTGTTTATCATAATGTAAACGATAATGATGATGATGTGCATTAGTTAAGTGTTCATCAAAATCATATGGTTGATTAGTTTGTTGATAGTGTGCCCAATTCAAATCTTTAATGTCTTTACCGAATACTAATGTGTTGTGTCGGTATTGTTTTAAATCCTCAACATAAATCGTTTGGTCGGTTTCTATCATTGGTAAATTATCACGATATTTTTCTGTGTGATGAACTGGAACAATGTATTGCTCGAATTGAAAATCAACCCAATAACAACTAATACGATTTTCTTGTGGATGCTTTTGAACATCTGAATACATTTGCATTAATACAAATGGTTTTGTTTGTATGTGTTGTTTGAGTTGGTTGAATAGAATATCTGTATTTACTATAACCATTTATTATAAGTATTGATTTAATTAATCAAAATGTAATTTATTTATCCGGCTCCGCCACCACCTTCTCCACTACCACGAAAACCTTCTTCAGGAATTGATTGAAAAGAACCGTCTGCCGAATACCAATCTGGATGTTCCGTATCTTTGTATCCGTCATAGTCATTTAAAACACTTCTAACTTCTATCATTTTTTGATTGTATTTCAATCTTAATTCTTCTATTTTCTCATCAACGATATCAGCTCCAAAGTTTTCAAATCTTGCAAATTTATTTCTCGCTTGAAATGTATTAAATTTTAATTTTTGAAATGCTTTCCACCTTTTTGCACTACCACCAAAAAGACCATCAGCGTTTTTAAAATCTACTAACGCTTGTTCAATATCGTTAATTTGAGTGTCAAACTTTGTTTGTTTTTTCTTAATTCTACCACCTGGCTCTGCACCTACTAAAGCTAGATTATCAAGTCCTATGGTTGTTAATTTAAATAATTTATCATAGTCTGCTGCAGGTTTTCTACTTAATGGTCTTTCTTCCCAAAACGCTTTCAAGTCAGCTATCATAATGGCATCAATTGATGTTTCCCAACCTGATGTTCCTATATCGTGATTAACTTTTGTTATCATAAAATGACAATATTCTCTATATCTTTTTGGTAAATAATCTACTATGAATTGATTTCCTGGTCTTAATCCACCTATGCCGTCAAGTGTCATTGAAATCTCAACCGGTATTGGTGGTGATGATTGAACAAGATTTGATGTGGCGTTTTCTTCTGTCGCTTGATTTAAAATATAATTCATTGTTGATTTAAAATAACTCGAAAAGTTTCCATATTTATCATAAACTCCAATACCCTTTATGAATTCTGTTCTTTGATTTTCAACTTTTTCTAATTCTTTTTCGTCATCATCTTTTACCAAAGGAACATCACCAAAGTTGAAACCCTCATTACCCATAAATCTTGTTTGAAGTATATTGTCTTTGGTGTATTGAAGAATATAATTTTTACTTTTACCTTTATCATTAGGATAAGCTATCTGCTTATAAACATCATCTTTTCTAAATTTTTCAAATTTTTTATCTTCTAATGTTTTATTTTCTCTGCTTTCATTATAGTTTGCATTATTTAGTAATGTCCAAGCTTGAACACCTAAATCTTTTTTTCCGTCTGATTTTTGACTATTAGAATTACTTGAATAAACTCCATATCTAGCTTGTGTTGCTGCTTCAGCTGTTAATTTTAAACTAACATCAAAAGATTTAACGATTGAATCATTAGAATATATAGGGAATTCAAACATTTTATCTCTATCGGAATCATCTTCATCAAGAAGTAAATCAGAAACTCCTATTCTTTGAGTTTTATCTTGGTCTTGTCCTATTTTAAAATCCCAAAATCCACCATACTGATTATTTACATCTGCCCAAAAATTTGTCATAGCTGATTTTAATGATGACATACTACCAAAATGTTTTTGAAGTAATTCAATTGGGAACACCATATTTCTTATAACGCCTGCTTGTTTGTTTTTTTGAACAATGACTCTAACATCAGGATTATCCCTTGGAACATAAAAATACTTTCCTTTATCATTTTGTTGTATTTTTTCTCCCTTTGGGCCTGTTCTTGGTCTTATTACTGATTTTGAATTTTCAAAAGGTTTAAAATTTTCATCAATGACTTTATACATATGATAAATTCTTGCTAAATTATTTCTTTGTTCTTTTGTATAAAATCTTTTAGCCCTTTTTTTTTCTTTTTGTGTCAAATCATCAAAACCTTTATTTAATATAGGGTGATGTTTACCAGGTAAAATCGTATAATCTAATCCCATTGAGTAAAGATATTTGTGTGATTGACATAAATTTAAACTATCAACATTGTCTTCTTTTGTAGCACTATAAATTTCTTGAATTAATTCCTTTGGATTTTCAGAAGTTTCTTTTGTGTTTAATTCAAAAAATGTACTCAATACTACATCTTCAAACCAACCCCAAGAAACAAAATACCTTTTCTTTAATTTTTCTGGCACGGTGTCATTTGGTTTTACATAACGAGCTATTGGCACCATTCTCATAGCTCCGTCTTTAAAAAGATAATCTATTTCTGATTGAACTGCTGCTCCTGTTTTTCTTAGATTGTAAGGACTATCTTTAAATCTAAGTGTTGATTGTTTTTCAGTTAAACTCTCTTGAAGTTTTTCAGCTGTTATTTCATACAATTTATCGAGTTGAAGAATATCAACTAATCCGGTAAGCGCGAGATAGCCGACTGCTGCAGGAGCTGCTGTTCCGCCCGATACAAAAGTTGCGGCAAGACCTGCAGCTCCAACTGCTGCATAAGTTCCCCCACCTATTTCCCTATCTAAATCTGGAATTCCAAGATAAGCATCAAGGACTGAGTCTAAGTTTTTCATCGTGTTTTGAAATGTTATACTATTTTTTTTCAAATCATTTAATAGTGTGGATATTTCAGCTTGGACAAGTATAAGTTCTTCTTTTTGTTCTTTGGTTAGTGTTTTACTTTTTAATAAATTTTGACCTAATGCAACTTTTTCTTGAAGATTTTTAACTTTGTTAATGTTTGGTTCAGTTTTACCACCACTTTCGTCAGTAGTTTCTGCCAAAGCATTTACCGATGGCGAAACCAAAATAATATTACCCGAGTAAGTTCCGTCTGTATTTATTTTCCAATCAAACTTAGTTACGATACCAATATTACAATAATAATTACCCGCGCTCTCTAAGTTTCTAGCTTCAATTCCCTCTAATAAACTTTTCATTGAGTCTACATCAAGGTCAGGTAATTCTACATTACTATCATTTATACCCCAACCAAATTCAACTGAACAATATGTCCCTAATTTTAGAAAAAAAGGTTCAAATTCTTTTTCAAAAAAAACCGGGTCTGGACAATGCCAGTCAATCTGCATTTTATATGTAAAATAGTTTTGTTGTTGAACTGATATTTTAGTTATACCAGCGTGTCCTCTAAATCTATTTTGTGGTGATTCGTCTTTACTATTCAAAAAAGATAATGGAATATCAGTTTGATTCAATATTCCTTTTTTTGTTAAATTCATATAACTTGATAAATATCTTGGTGTTATGACTTCTGTTTCGTCATTTGGTATTTCAGAAGGTATAGATACTTTTGCGAAACAACTACGATATAAATGTTGTTCTAATGGATTAGTTGTGTCTTGTGGTTCTAATGAGTTTCCAATAAAGAAATCTTCACCTGTTTCGGCGTTTAGTCTTTTTTGTGCATTAATTCTTTTTTCTAAGACCTTTCTAACCTTATCATTTATTTGAGTTTTTTTAATCATTATTTGTTAAGTAGATTGAATTCTTGTAAAATAAAATTTACACTTTGTGGAACACGATATTCTTTTCCGGGTGTCATATAAATTGACTCAGATTGATTGTTTGCTCGTGCGATTATCCACCACAAATCTTTATCTCCGTAGTATTCATTTGCTATATTCATAAAGGTTTGACCAAACACTCCACGAATTAAGACATCTGAATCACGAAGTGGTATAGGTGGATATTCAATACGATTTAAATATTCGATTCCATTTTCGTCATTAAGTATTTTAGATTTAGTATATCTATTAGGCATTTGAAGCTCCTTTTGATTCTGGTTCTGTTGGTGGTGGTTTTACAACATCTGGAAAACTATTTGAAATGTTATCATAATGATTTGAAGTCATCGTTGGATTTTCTTTTCCAATATATGTAAATTCAAATGCTAATGTACAAATATGTGGAACTTGTGTTCCGTCTGTTAGTGTCCAAGTTGAACCTTCAGGAATTGCCAGATTAACTGATGTGAAGAAACCTGGTGCGTCATTAAATAAATCTCCTAATGTTAAATAACAAATAGGTGCGACTGGTCTTGAAAAATCTTTTTTAACATTTGCTTTCGTTTCTGTTGAGTCTTTACTAAAAAATTGTTTGTATTGTGGTAAGACTAATCCTTTTGCTGCATTTACTTTTTGCCATATTATTGGTATGTCTTCCTCATTTGTCGCTACGATATTAACTGAAAAACTTATACTTCTTGTATAGCTACCATAAACATACACTTTATCAGGACGACCAATGTATGAAATTTCTCCCGGTGTTGTTGATGAATTGTCTGATATATTACCTTCTAATAATGCAGGGAATATTATGTATCTTCCGTTTACCGCATCTCTAATTCTAAACTTAATAAAGTCTTTTACCTCAGCTCCTAACTCACCTTTTCTATTTGGAAATTGATTTAAATCTGATTCTTCTACACCAGAACCACCATAACGAACTTGTAAATCTACTTTTTTATCTTTTGAAAAAAATGTTACTGCTCCAACACCATTAGCTTTTGGTTTTTCTGCAAATGGATTTAAAGAACCAAATATATTTTCATCATCTGCGTGACGAGCAGGTTTGAGTGATGTGAATTCTTGTGATAATCCTTTTGCTAACAAAGGTGCTGTGGGATTATAGTCTCGTGTATTCTGATATATACGAGAACCTGTTACATCTCCAACGATGTTTGCTCGTTCAAAGTTTACTTTCTTTCTATTTCTATTTTGTTTTTGTAGTAAAACTTGTTGTCCAAGAAATTTAGCACCTTGTGGTGTTCGTAAAAATCTACCAAATCGTCTAACATTTTGAGCACCAAGTTCTGCTTGTAGTGCTAATCCACCACGAAATATAAACTCTCCACTTGTGTTTACATTACGAACTATTTTATCTGGATTAATTGTTATCATTATATTATACCACCACTCATTTCAACTGGTTTACCCATATTTTCAAGTTGTTCTTCATTCACACCTAATTGTTGTGCTAATAATTTATTCGTTATATCTAATTTATCTTGTACGGTAGCTGTTGCTTGTGCTGCTTCTCCACGAGAAATCTTTAATAAATCATCAACTGATATACCGATTGCGTCTGCAACTGATTTCCTTTGTATTACATTTAGACTTTGTATGTCTCCGACTTGACCAACGATAGATTGTATTTCTGATGTTAATCCTGCAATATCCCCGTCAAGTGCTAATTGTCTTGCTCGTTCAGTATTGATTTGTCTACCTGTTAAGACTTGTGCTTCAAATTGTTTTGTAATACTATCTTCAAAGTTTAATAAACTATCTGCTGCTTTTACAACTTCTGATAAACTTGAACCAACTTTTGCTGCTGCGACTGCCGCTTCAGCTAATCCTTTCGCTCCGTCCATTGAAAATCTTGCAAAATCTTTTGCACTTGTTGATATATCTTTTAAAACTTTACCAGTAGCTACATTTTCTTGTTTTGCTAAATTGGCTGCTGCTTGTGCAGTTGCGGTGGCTTGGTCAAATGTCATACCTGTTAAGTCGGTCATTACTTTGTTAAACTTAACGACTTCTGTTCCTGTTACTCCAAGATTTTGAGCCATTTTTTCAACATTAGCTGCGTTAGCCGCAGTTACATTTTCAAGATTACCGAACTCATCTGCTATCGTTCCTAATGTGGTTTTTATTTTTGTAGCGTCTAATCCGAGTGTTTTAAATTTTCTTTCTTGTACTTTAAGTGGAACTAACAATTTCATAGATTGAGATGTTGAAGCTCCTAAATCTTCACCTAAATCTCTAGCTGCTTTTCTAATTTCTTTAATGATTTTAAATGCTGCTAGACCTGCGGCCACTACTGCTGCAAATGGATTTGCTACGGCAACTACTCTAAAAGCTTTTCCAACTTTTAAAGCGTTTTTACCTATTCCACCAAATAACCCTTTTAAACCTTTAAAACTCATACCTAATTTACCAGTTTTCGGGTCTATCTCCATTAAGTCATTCATAAGATTGGTTTTTACTTTATTACCTAAATCATCTATACCTAAACCTTCAGCGAGTTGTTTACCACCTGGTAATTTATTAACAAATCCTTCTATGGCATCTCCTGCTTTTTTACCCAAATTACCCGCTTCATCTATTGCACCACCTGCTGCTTCAAGTAAGTCTATTCGTGTTTGTTCTTTATTAATGATGTTTTCCGCGATGTCAGATTCTCTTCTCCTCTCTGCGATTTCTTCATCAATAGCTTTTACTCTATCATTGGCAGCTTTATCACCAAGTATGGCTTTTTTGATTTCCTCATCTTTTTCTGCACGAAGTTGTTGTAATTTTTTTGCGTTATCATCAAACAATTGCAGATTATTTTTGTGGTCTTTTTTAAATCTTTCTTCCAATAAATCAGCGAAAGATTTTTCGGTGTTAAAATTTTCTTCTATAACATCTTTTTGTTTTTTCTTTTCGGATGTAATCCCTTTTTCAGACTCTAAAGTCTGTTCGGTATTTTTCCTGCGAATTTCGGAATTTTTTGCTTGTTCTTTTGTTGTTTCGGCCATATTAAGTTGTGTTTATAACCTTTGTGATTAGTTTATACTTTTACTTTGTATTTTTTGACAAGATAATCGTAGTATTCAGGGTCATCTTTTTTAATGTCTGCAAATCTATCTTCAAGTTGTTTATTAAGACGAACAAAATCATCTCTTGTTTTACGAAGTTGTGGGTCACTATCAATCATATTATTGATGTTTTTAGCTGCACGATTACCTATAATACTTTTGATTATAGAACCAATAAACTCCTTGACTAATGTTTTATTTTCTTTTACAAATTTTCTATTCATAGTTTTTTCCTATCAATAAATATCAAGTTTTAAGATTTTTGGAATGTTGGTCTTGAAATATTTGGTGAAGATTTACCAACTGCTTCTTCGTATTGTTTCTTTTCTTTTTCTTTTGCGTCAATTAATTTTTGAGCATAAAATCTTCTTAAAGGAACTGGCATATTGTAGAGTTCGTTGTGATTAAACCCATTTCCATAATAGGCGATGTTGAAGAGTTCTTCGTGAATAGCCGCCCTATTTGTCGGCGGCTGGCCAAAAAAAGTCAATCCCTAAAGGAATATCCAATGTATGTTTATTACCTTTCTGACTTGTGTACTCAAATGTTAAATCAATATCTGGTGAGATATCAGACACATATTTTCTATATGCTCTTGTATCTAATGCTAAGAATTCATTATCAACAAAATTGTCAATAAATTTTTGGTCTTTGTTTCCATCTACTGATTGTATTTGATGTTTAAGTCTTGTGGTAAGTTCGTAGGATATACCCGTGAGCTTCTCGACCTTTTCGTAATCTTTTAACTTTTTATCTACCTCTTTTTCGTCTCCGTGAGTTAGTAGTTTAAATTCTACAACTCGTTTCGAATTAGGTAGTTCAAATGAAAAAAGATTTCCGTTTTCATATATACTCTCATCTATTTTTTTATTATTTAGTTTAGACAAATCTACGGTGTATTCTACTCGTTCTTGTGTATCAGGGTCAACTAATGTTATTTCATAGTTTGCACCATAACCCAATATACGAGTTCCAATCATAATTGCATTTTTATCACCGATTAACATATCATCTAATTTAACTTTTGGATTAGCGATTACACTTTCTAATAATTTAGTAATCACTACACCTTGTTCGATTAAATTTTGAGATGTTAGAATGTCTTCTTCTTTTGCTGTCATATATTTGACATCAACGTTTCCACTACGCAAAGGACTATCTTCCGAGTATATTAACCCGTTTGACGGTAAAGATAGAACTTCAGTAGGAAAACCATACTGACTTTCAGCCATTTTTTACTCCTTGATTAATTAAGAATTAATAACTTATTATTTTTTTAAAACTTTTTCTGCACCTGCGATACCGAAGCTACCTAATGTAGTGAATAGAAATGAATTATATACTACATCATTGATAACTAAATCTTTACCCATAAGTCCAGTAACAACATCTGCAAATGCAAACAAAACCATTATTGTAAATGCACCGAAACCAATTATTGATTT
>Ga0209232_1001701_pt1 | contig 11587 bp, 14 predicted proteins | sample ETNvirenome_2_60_FD_184066 | JGI IMG/M metagenome (GOLD analysis project Ga0209232, IMG submission 184066) | Marine viral communities from the Pacific Ocean - ETNP_2_60 (SPAdes) (version 2) | ecosystem: Environmental > Aquatic > Marine > Oceanic | place: Pacific Ocean | collected 2013-06-22
CTTGGCTAAACATGAGTTGGAAGAATCTGCACAACTAGAAGAGCTTGAAAGCAAATTAAAGTTCTATGAAAAAGAATTAAATATTAATCCGTTAAGTTGGCGTAAAAGAAAAAAGAAATGAACATTAATACACAGAACGTATCTAAGGCTGAAGAAGCTTTAGAGATGGCATATAAAGACATGCTTTCTTTTGGAAAGCTTTTTCTTGCTGACGATTTTATGCGATCAGAGACTCCTTTTTTTCATTACGAAATTGCTGACGATATAATGAACCATGATAAAAAACAATTGGCGATTATTATGCCTAGAGGTCATGGAAAGACAGTATTAACTAAATGTGATATTTTATGGTCTTTTTGTTTTGCAAAAAAGGAGGACCCTTTGTTTTATGGTTGGGTTTCTGCAACCCAAAAATTAGCAAGTGGAAATATGGATTATGTCAAGTCTCATTTAGAATTTAACGACAAAATAAAATATTATTTTGGAACCATGAAAGGTCGCAAATGGACCGAAGAAGACATTGAATTAAAAAATGGGTGCAAGTTGCTTTCTAAATCTAATGTTTCTGGTATTAGAGGAGGAGCAAAACTACACAAACGATATGATTTAATTATATTGGATGATTTTGAAGATGAAAATAATACACTTACGCAAGAAGCTAGAGCAAAAAATGGGAATCTTATTACAGCAGTGGTATACCCAGCCCTTGAGCCACACACAGGTAGGTTGCGTATTAACGGTACTCCTGTTCATTATGATAGCTTTATTAATAATCTTATAACCAATAGTGAAAAAGCTAAAAAAGATAAAAAGGATTTTGCATGGGATGTAAGACTTTATAAAGCAATTGATAATAAAGGTAATTCATTGTGGTCAAGTTGGTTTCCACTAAGCAAATTAGAAGAAAAAAAGGTTTTTTATCGAGATAGTGGTATGCCTCAAAAGTTCTATCAAGAATATATGATGGAAGTGCAAAGTGAAGAAGATTCTATTTTTAATTCAAGACATATCAAATTTTGGGAAGGGCATTACGAATGGAATGAAGATCATCAGCTTGGATATATATGGCATGACGATCAGTTAAAACCTGTCCAAACATTTGTAGGGGTTGACCCTGCAACAGATGTTAATCGAAGAGATAGCGATTTTAGTGTATTAATGGTTATTGCGGTGGACCAAGACAATTCGGTTTATGTAATAGACTATATTCGAGAGCGTGGTTTATCAGTTATGTCAATTTTAGGTGAAAATAAAGATGGCATTGTAGATCACATGTTTACACTAGCGCATAAATATCATCCTTTATTAATGGTGGTTGAAGATACCACTATGTCTCGACCTATTTTTCAATCTTTGCGATCTGAATCTATGAGGAAAAATGATTTTTCAGTTAAATGGAAAGAAGAAAAGCCAGGTACAAGACAAAGTAAACGAGATCGTATTCAAGGCATACTTTCTCAAAGATTTTCTATTGGTCAAATTTTTATTAAAAAAAACCATTACGATTTACATCACGAAATCGTAACTTTCGGTAGTCGAATGGCGCATGATGACGTAATTGATGCTCTTGCCTATTCGGTAAAATACGCAACTCCTCCAAAAAGTCTCGTCAAAGAAAACGGAGTGTATCTCCGTAAAACCAAGCACCGTCCAAAAAGTTGGGTACTTGCCTAGTGGCAAAAAAAGACAAGAAAGCGGACAGAATACGAAAACTTTTTGATGCAATAAATGACACTCATCGCCAAAATTGGGAAGTAATTAACCAAGAAGGTCATGATTTTTACCTTGATAATCAAATAAGCGAAAACGATGTAGAAGCTTTAAGAGATCAAGGCATGCCCACATTTACGGTTAATAGAATTATACCTGTTGTGGAAATGTTAAACTATTACGCAACAAACAATACCCCAAGATGGCAAGCTGTTGGTGTGGAAGGATCTGACAGCAATGTCGCAGCTTTATTTTCAGATGTTTCGGATTACATTTGGAATTATTCAGAGTGTCAAACTTTATATAGTAATGTTATTAATGACGCAGTTACTAAATCAGTTGGCTATTTGCAAGTTGATGTTGACCCTAATGCAGATAATGGAATGGGAGAAGTTGTTATTAAACAACCTGACCCTTTTGATGTTTTCATTGATCCTAAATCAAGAGATCCTTTATTCAGAGATGCAAATCATGTCATTATAAGAAAGGTCCTACCAAAAGCACAATTGGTGCATTTATATCCTGACTTTGAAAATAAAATTAATAATTCTAGCTCTCGTTATGCCTCAGATTATGACTATACAGATAAGCCACTAGATAGCGCAGATTTTCAATACAAAGAAATTACAACAGGCTATGATAAAGAAGGGGCAATTAGCGAGTTAGTCGAATACTTTGAATTATACGAAAAAGAACAAGTTAAATATTGCAATGTATTTTATCAAAGAACACCAAGTCCAGAACAAGTAGCTGAAATAAAAAAACAAGTTGATACCCAAATTCAAGAAGCTACTGCTGAAATGGAAGTTCAATTACAGGAACTACAAAAAAAATTAGAAGAAGGCGTTCAAAGAGGTGAAATATTACCTGAAAGACAAGAATTAGAATTAAAAAAAGCAGTAAAACAAAATGAGGCGCAACTTGCTCTAATGAGTCAAGAATTAATGGCTCAAGCTCAAAAAGAAATGTCCATAGTTGAAAACAAAATAATTACTGCTGAAGAATATAAAGTTCTGACAGAGAATAAAGAATTTGCCGACACTATAGTTGATCATGTCTTTTTTTACAGGCAACAGATTAAAATGACTAAAGTCGCAGGCGATACAACTTTATCTGAAAGTACACTTCCTAGTGAGCATTATCCGTTAATTCCTTTTATGTACAAATGGACAGGAACTCCATATTCAATGAGTGCAGTTGCCCCTTTGGTTGGTAAACAACAAGAAATCAACAAAGCCCATCAGCTTATGATACACAACGCATCATTGGGAAGTTCTTTAAGGTGGATGTATCAAGAAGGATCTATTGATACTGCTTATTGGGAAAAATTTGCATCTGCCCCTGGCGCTTTATTACCTGTAAATCAAGGCTTTGAAGCACCTAAAGAAGTTATGCCAACACAATTATCAAATGCATTTTACAATATCATTCAAAATGGAAAATCTGATATGGAGTATCTTGCAGGTATTTACGGTACTTCTATGGGGTCATCTGATACAGACGTTGAAACTTATCGAGGTTTACTTGCTTTAGATGAGTATGGTACAAGACGAGTTAAGCAATGGTTAAAGAGTAGTATAGAACCTTCTTTAAAACATTTAGGAGAAGTAGTTAAAGATTTTAGTCAAAGTGTATACACCGCTCATAAAGTAATGAGAATTGCTCAACCTAATAATATTGAAGAAATGAAAGAAGTAGAGCTTAACATTCCTATTTATAATGATTATGGACAAGCTATTGGAAAATGGAATGATTATGAAACTGCAAAGTTTGATGTAAGAATTATTGCAGGGTCTACGTTGCCTTTAAATCGATGGGCGTACTTATCAGAATTAAAAGAATTATTAAAGCTCGGTATTGTTGATGATGTGGCGGTATTAGCAGAAACTGATATTCGCAATAAAGAAAAAATTATTAAAAGAAAAAGTTTATACGCTCAATTGCAAAGTCAAGTTGAGTCTCTTCAAGAAGAACTTAAAGACAAAACAGGTACAATTGAGACACTTTCACGCCAGTTAGTTCAATCGGGCATTAAAAGTAAAGTCCAACAAGGCGAAATGGAAGTTCGTAAATCAGCAATGAACGCTCAATTATCTTATGGTCGCTCATCCGATAAGGTAAAAGCAGAGTCTGATTTGCAAAGAAAATTATTACAAATGAATTCACAAACAAACGGAGTGATTAATGAGTAAAACCGATGAGGTAAACCCAAATAATGCTGAACAAAAAGATGTTGAAGATTCAGTATTTGGCTCCTCTCAAGGGTTTTTTGACGATCTTGACAGAGAAGTAAACGGTGCTGTTATGGATGGTGGAGAAAAACCCATAGAAGAAAACAAAGAATCTGTAGAAACAACTAAGGAAACTCCGCTTTTTACCGATATGGAAAAAGCAGACCCTAAAGCTGACAATACAGATTGGCAAAAGCGCTATTCAGATTCATCACGTGAGGCTCAACGATTAAAAGATGAGCTAGATAAGACGAACCGCTTCAAACCGTACATAGAAGCTTTGGAGAAAGATCAAGGCTTAGTAAACCATATTAAAGAATATGTAGAAAATGGACAAGAACCTAAACCTATAAAGGAAGCTTTAAAACTTCCTGAAGATTTTGTTTTTGACATGGATGAAGCGTTAGGCGATGCTAATAGCAACAGTGCTAAAGTTTTAAAAGGCATTGTTAATCAACAGGTTTCAAGTCAAGTTGATCAAAGATTAAAACAAGAAAACGATCTAAGGCAACAAGATAAAATGCAATCTGAAAGAGATCGCCAAGCTAACGAGTTTAAACAAAAAATGGGTTTAGATAGTAATAATTTTAACGAGTTAATGGATTGGGCAAACAATCATAAAATTAGCTTTGAAGATATTTACTATTTAAAGAACAAAGACTCTGCAATGCAAAATGTTGCTCAAAATACTAAAAGTGATATGTTAAATCAAATGAAAGCAGTAAGGAACATTCCTACATCTGCGAGTGCAACGAATTCACAAGCACGAACAACTGATGTTAACGATGCTGTATTTGAGGCAATTAAAAACATTGACGGAGGGATTGACTCTTTATTTAACGATTGACTGTTTTCTACTTAATAAGTAGGAGAATAAAATGGCTGACAATCCATTTAAATTAGCAGACAATAACGTTGCTCCAAGTAGTAACGGTAGTTCTCCAGTAACTGGTGGTTCAGGTATTGGAGATCTTAGAAGACGGTACGACTTTAGTGGTCGTGTCTCTGAATTAGCAATTGACCAAACACCTTTCTTTAGGTTTTTATCAATGGCTGGAAAAAAACCAACTTCAGATCCAGAGTTTAAATCTTTGGAAATGAGACAGTCTTTTCACAAAAGATATGCTTACGTTGTAGCACATGATATGGATGCAACTGCATCAACAAATTTAGCTACAGATAATAACTACATAGCTACTGCAATACCAACTGATGCAAAATTGGCGGCTGATCAAATCTTTGCAATAAAATTAGAAGGTGATTTTAAAAGCGAAGGTAATGTGCAAAGTGTTTTAGGTCAAACTGCAATAGCAATTGGCGCAACAGGAACAAAACCTGCGTGGTTGTTAAAAGGACAAATGCTCCGTATACCTATGGACGTTGTAACAACTGCAACCAATTCTACAAAAATAGCTGATGACTATATTACGGTTTCTGTTATCGCAGATCCTGTAGCTTTAACAACAGATGATGAATCAATGGGTGTGCTTGTAAAAGTAGTTAGAGGAATTGCCCCAGCAGGTAATTATGTAGGCGTTTTTAAAGGAATGGCTTACGCAAGTTCAGCTTGGAGTTTAACTGCTGTCGCAGGCGAAGGCAATAAAGTCTATGCAACAGGTTCAGCACATGCTGAAGGAAGTGGATTCCCAGGTACTTGGAAGGACCAACCATACGTAGATGTTTATGGGTTAACTCAAATCTTTAAAACAACTTGCCAAATGACAAACACTGCAAGAGCAACAACTTCTAAGATTGTTCCTGATGAGTGGGGTAGAATTTGGAAAGAAAAGTTAATCGAGCATAAATACGACATGGAACAAGCGTTTTTGTTTAATAGAAAGCATGTTGATGGAACTACTCGCTATACACAAGGAATTATTGACTATGTATTGCAATCGGGTAATATTTTTCTATTAAATACTGCTACAAAGTCACAAGATGATTTTCTTGATGACATGAGTAACTATTTAGATCCTCGTTACAACAACGGTAATGCAACTGTATTTTTTGTAAATACAGAAGTATACAACTGGTTACATAAACTAAGTGGATACTTTAGCAATAACGTTGCAAAAGTAACAGATGGAACAAATGTCTATGGTCGTGCAGACATGGTTATGATGGGTAAGTCAAAGAAATTTGGTTTAGACATTTCTACCATAAGCACTCCATACGGAGACATGAACGTAACTCGCAACATCCATTTAGATGGTGGTCAAGCGGGAGCCAAAATGGTTGCAGTAAACATGAAGCATGTCGCTTATCGTCCATTGGTCGGTAATGGCAGTAATCGTGATACTTCAATTTTTGTTGGAGTTCAAAGTCTTGAGAACACAGGTGTTGATCGCAGAATAGACCTTATTCAAACTGAAGCTGGTCTTGAATGTCTAATGCCTGAAGCTCACGCTGTTTGGAAGTAAAGACAAGGGTGTTGTCTACTAGAGGGGTGATCTGCCTCCTTTTGCCCCTCTAGTTTCCCAAAGTCATGGCTACATTTCAAGCACAAATAGAAGCTCTCGCAGGCACAACAGGTTCACAAGGATTACAGTGGATTAATGATGGTGTAATTGATACCATTAATAGGATTGCTATTATTAATCCTAATTTGCTTTTTAATTTTAGTGAAGAGACTGCCTATACAACAGGTGGGTTAGATATTTCGGCTCATCATGCTCCTTTTTCTGTAAGAAGGGGTGAAAGACCTGCAAGGCAAATTAACCCAAATGAAAGCTTTGATGCTTTAGATTCAGAGTCTCTTAATAGAGCTACGTTAAAACATCCTGTGTATTGGTTATTAAACCATAAACTTTATATTGCACCAACACCTGGGAGTGGAAGTGAGCAAGGCTATGCAAATATTGTTCGTTATCCCACTGTTAACGCATTAGGCGATACGGCATACACTACAGCAAGCTCTACTTTTGCTAAACAATTTTATCGATTACCTATTTTGTTTGCATGTAAACGAATTTTGCAAGAGAAAATGGTAAATTGTGTTATACCTGCATTTGAAGCTCCTGTTATGGGGAATTTAGATTTTGCAACACTTGGAACATTTATTGAAACAGATGAGGACCCAGAGCTTGCAACATCTCAAACCAATAAAATACAAACACAAATTTCTAAATACAGCTCTGAAACCAATAAAGCATTAGGAAAATATCAAGCTGACGTTCAAAAGGTAGTCCAAGACTATAATTTATTTAGTCAAAAGTTTAATACGATTTCAAAAGAGTATGAGCAAGGATTTATTCCTTATCAAAAACAAGAACCAAAGGAGGAAGTAGATGCCAAGAATTAATTATCAAGTATCATTAGAGCCTATTGTTGATACAACTTATGAAATTGATTATACAGATACTTCTTTAGGAGATATTACAGGAATACCTCATAGCTTTCATCATAATACCGTAAATGGGATTATTGGCACTGAATCGAATATAACCTCAAATATGACACAAGTTAACGGATATACAAGCGGTAGACCAGTTTATCTTAATGCGGCAACTACTCCTGTTATTACGGCATCGAATAGCTGTGCGATTTTATACATTAAACATACAGGCAAAGCTTTTAATACAACTTCTGTTATAGGAGATAATAATGTTTCTAATACAATAACAGTGACAGTTGGAAGCAGTGTTATATCTACTTTGCACGCAGGAGATTCTTTGGTTTTACCACGACCAACTGCAACCACTCAATTTACAATAACAGGTACTGCTGGAGCAGTTGAATACTATATGTCTGGCAATACTAGTGGAGGAGGAGGAGGCTAATGCCAATAACAACTTCATACGCAGTTACAAGTACAACTGAAATTATAAAAGAAAAGCGAATTGAAGCAGGCGGAGATTCGGGTTATACACTAACAAGCACTAAAGAAATTCTTGCATCATTACCAGCAGAGCAAAGAACCTATGTTATTGTTAACGCAACGCCTCAAATATCGTTTTTAACTAATACTGAATTAATATTTGCTTCTTCAAATACAAATAATTGGAATGACGTTATGGAAGCGTGGAGTCTTACATGAAAGTTAAAGAACTAATGGAAAGAGTAGGTAGTCAAAGCTTTGGATATACTTCTGCTTACTTACAAGATGGTTTAAGAGAAATCAATGGGATGATTGATGAGTCTGTAAAAATTGCTAAAACAGGTATTGTTAAAGATCAAAGATTTTATGGTGCTGACAATACGTCTTTAACAGGAATTACAAAATTAATTGATGTATCTGTTTTAGATAAAGATTCAAATGAATATATAAAAATACAAAGAGTTCAAAATGTAGACAGTATTGATAAGGACGCAACATGAGTCATGAATTAAAAAGAATTAATGGAAAGCGTTATTTCTATTATATGGAAGGTGGAAATCTTGCGTTGGTTGAACAAGATAGTAATGGTCATTATCAAAGTCCAACGGAGAATGTTAGCGTTGGGTTATTGATTAGGTATACAGGTATTCCTAACGCACCTACTAGCGAAGACTCTACTATTGATTGTGATCCAGAGTTGGCAATTGCATTAGTTGAATTTGTTAAAGCAAAAAATTTTGAAAATCAAGGTGAATATGATAAAGCAATGTATCATAAAAAAGAGTTTAGAAGATTAGTTATGCAATTTAAAAATAATAGAGATGGTGGCTTTAAAGTTTTAATACCTAAAAAAGTATACTCAATAGTATAATGATTTTAGAAAAAAATAAATTTAAATAAAGTAGGAGAATAATATGGGATTACACACATACTCAACAAGTGAAGCTTTAAATAAAATGATTGATACTGGACAAACTGTTTTAGAGTTTGAAATAGCATCTACTAATGTATCAACAGATGATGCAACTATTAAAGCAAGTGCAGGAGAAGTTTTTCAAATTGAAGTTGCTATGGTAGGCGTAACAGCAGGTGACAAAGTAGAAATAAAAGATGGAAGTACGCTTAAAGCATCTTTTGTCGCTTCAGCTACACATCACAACTTTAGTTTAGGGAACAATATTAAAATTGCATTTAGTAGTAACATTACACTAGATGTAACAAAATCTTCTGGAGACATAACCGTTACAACTGTTTATAAATAATGGCAAGTTTATTAAATAAAGCAATTGGAGTTACTTATAAAGATTTATTAACGGTTTTAGGTGACACACAAGGCGAAGGTTTAGAAGCAACTCGTAAACAAGTATTTGATGGTGAAGGTGTAGGAAGTCCTTTATATCTTGGCACAAATAGTTTAGAAGTTGTTGGGTCTACGACAATTACAGGAACTTTATCAGTAACAAGCAATATTGTTTCTTCTGCTGATATTACAGCAACAAATGTTAATGGAGGTACGCTTAATTCTGAAAGTTACAAGTTTGGACCAAACGCATCTTCTTCAGTAGAGGGATTTGTATGGAATAATACAAGAAGTGCAATTGAAGTAAGACAAGATTTAATAACTAAAGGTAAAATGACTTTTTCAAAAACCAATTATGATGATTTAGTTGTATCAGCAGAAACAGGTACATTAGAAAAAGGTGATGGAACTAAAGGAAAAGTATCATTAGGGGATACTAAAGTATCTCTTAAAAAAGGCGACACAGAATTATTAAGTGTTGAGGAAGATGGAACATTGCGGATGCAGTCTGTCTCATCCGAACCAAGTTCTCCCTCAAGCGGTGATTTGGTAAACATAGACGGTAAACTATACATTAATCAATAATAGGGAGATTATAACAAATGGCTTTTACAGAGATTTTAACTAAAGGCACACCTGCGGGTGAATTTCAAACGCTAAATCAGAATACAACTGGTTCAGCGGCAACACTAACAAGCACAAGAACATTGGCTTTTACAGGTGATATAACAGGAACAGGTGATTTTAACGGTAGTGCTGATTTATCAACTGCTCTGACTATCGGTGACAATAAAATAAAAACAGATCATTATTACGCTGGTTCAATAGATACCGACGCTTTAAAAAACCTTAATGTAACTGGCGGTAAAATAGCGAATCAAACAATTGAAGATACAAAATTAGCAGGTATTTCTGCTAATGGAACTGCTGGAAATGTTTTGATTGCAGGTTCAACTGCAGGAACATTTGCATACGGTCAAGCATTAAACAACACGACCATTACATTAGCGGGTGGAGAAGGACTAACAGACACTGTAGGTTCTTTTAATCTTAATCAAACTGGTGCAGAAACGCTTACGTTCAATATAGATGCAAATGATATCACAACTACATCAACTGCTATTGCAGGTACTGATACATTTATTATGTATGACGCTAGCGAAACTGAAACTGTTAAAGTTACTAACACGACACTAGCTAGTAGATTAGCAGGAACTGCTTTATCAGCAACTAATGGAGTTATAAGTCTTGATTTAAGTGCGGCAGGTGTCATCTCTATTGCTAAAGGCGATTCTTTCTTTGCTTCAGATCTTGATGGTGCAGAACCAGTAAGCAAGTTCACTGTTTCAAACTTAGGTGTATTTTTAGGTGGTACAGGCTTAACAGGTGGAAATTCTGATGGTTCTATTTCAGTTGACACTACTCAAAACATTGCTAGTATTACAGGTCAATCTTCTTTAGGTATTAATTCTACCACATCAATCACTGGAGATTTATCACTTACTGGAGACTTAACAGTTAGCGGTAAAACCATTACTACTGCTACTGAAACTTTAGAGATTGCTGACAATACAATTCATCTTAATTCAGACTTAGCTTCAGATGCCGCAGCAGTTGACACTGGTATTGTTGCTGAAAGAGGAGTTGATGGAGATAATGCTTGTTTATTTTGGGATGTGACTAAAGATGCATGGTGTATTGGAACAAACAGTTCAGTTGGGTTTCCTGCAACAAGTGATGCTCTAATGGTAAACAAGCAAACCGCAACTGCAATGGCTAGCTTAACTGCAAGTGAACAAAATGCATTAGCACCTGTAGGTGGAATGGTTTATGACTCAACAACAGACAGGATGCACATTAGGACTTCTTAATGTCTCGATTTGTTAAACCAAAACAAGAAGTTGTACCTAAACAAGAGCCTGAAATCAAGCTCAATGTTAAGGATACTGACTTTTTATTAAAGGTATTAGGTCGCTCTACTTTCGATGGTTCGGAGGTAGAGCAGGCTTATATCGTAATCCAAAAAATAGGTCAACTACATAGGAAAAATCTCGATGGCTAATAAAAAAGAAAACCCAACTCAAGATGCACTTACAAAAACTGATTTAGAAATAATTCAAGCAATCGTTTTGCAAAGTCAAATTAAGGCTTCTGACGCTCATTTGATTTCAAATATTCTAAGCAAAATAGAGACTATGATAGGTAAAAAATAATGGCTTATAAAGAGATCGCATTTAGCGATGAAGTAAATTTAAAACTAGGTCTCTCTGGAGGCACACTTACTGGTGGTATAGAAATAGACAAAAGTTCTGACCCATTTGTTCGTGTAACAGATGGTACTAAAATTATGTATGCAGGATATATCACTTCTACGAGTGGTATGTTAGGTACGACCACAAATCATCCTTTAGAGGTAAGAACTAATAATATTGCAAGATTAACTTTTTCTAATAGTGGTACAGCTACATTTAGTAAAGATGTCTCTTTGTCTTCAGCAACTGATGGAAGACCTATCTTTACATTACAACA
>Ga0209232_1001702_pt1 | contig 11582 bp, 8 predicted proteins | sample ETNvirenome_2_60_FD_184066 | JGI IMG/M metagenome (GOLD analysis project Ga0209232, IMG submission 184066) | Marine viral communities from the Pacific Ocean - ETNP_2_60 (SPAdes) (version 2) | ecosystem: Environmental > Aquatic > Marine > Oceanic | place: Pacific Ocean | collected 2013-06-22
TGAAAGTTCGCCTAAGAAAAGTAAGACAATTCGTAAGAACCTTACTGACAACAAGGAATAGACTTGTAGTCTAAAAGACTTTAAATCCAAGAGAAGCCAGAATTTCTGATAACGTCTCTGTTTTGTTTTAACATTAACTTAACATTTAAGGAGACATAATATGTCAACTGAAATAACAAAAGCATTTGTAGAACAATACAGTTCAAATATACAAATGTTATCACAACAAAAAGGTTCTCTTCTTAGAGATAAAGTAAGATTAGAATCTGTTACAGGGAAGAATGCTTTCTTCGATCAAATCGGAAGCGTTACTGCAACTGTAAGATCAACTAGACACTCGAACACTCCTCAAGCAGATACTCCTCACTCAAGAAGAAGAGTTTCACTTGTTGACTACGAGTTCGCAGATCTTGTAGATGATCTAGATAAAGTAAGAATGTTAGTAGATCCTACTTCTAGCTACGCACAAGCTGCTGCTTTTGCAATGGGTAGAGCAATGGATGATGCTATTATTACTGCAGCAACTGGATCTGCTGATACAGGTGTTGCTGGTGGTACTGCTGTTGCATTACCTTCTAGTCAAAAAATAGCTGAAACTGGAACTGCTGGTTTAACTATCGCTAAATTAAGACAAGCAAAAGAAATTCTTGACTTAGCTAGTGTTGATCCTTCAATTCCAAGATACATCGTAGTATCTCCTAAACAGATCACAGATCTATTAGGAACTACTGAAGTAACTTCAAGCGACTTCAACACAGTAAAAGCATTGGCTCAAGGTGATTTAAGTACATTCTTAGGATTCAACTTTTGTGTATCTAACAGATTGTCAATCGCTTCAAGCAAAAGAAAATGTTTTGCTTTTGCACAAGATGGTGTTGCTCTTGCTGTAGGTAAAGATTCAACTGCAAGAATAGACGAAAGAGCTGACAAAGGTTATGCTACTCAAGTTTACTATTCTGCTGCATTCGGTTCTACTAGAATGGAAGAAGAAAAAGTTGTAGAAATACTTGCTCACGAAGCATAATAAATAGAATTTTAGGGGGTGAAAGCGAGAGTGGAAACCCCCTAAAGTGCATGAAGAAAATACAAGAATTAAAACCTGTACTACATTTTAAAAAAGATAATTATGTTTATCGATATGTATTGGTAGACAGGTTTAAAAACACAAGTAAGGTGCATCATGGTTTTGATGCAAAACTTGAAAGAACTGAGCATGAAATTTGGGGATTAGAAAAAGATAGACAGATAAGGCGAAAGTATATATTAAGGAAGTAGTATGGCATCAGTAGTAGACATTTGTAATGGAGCATTAAATCAACTTGGTGCATCAACAATCTTAACACTTACAGAAGATTCAAAAAACGCAAGACTTTGCAACGCAAGATACACACAAGTTAGAGATAGTTTATTTAGATCTCATCCCTGGAATTGTTTAATTAAAAGAGTTGAACTTGCAAAAGATACAGAAACTCCATCATGGGGTTTTAGTTATCAGTTTACTTTACCTGCAGATTGTTTGAGAGTTCTTACAATTTTAAATTATGATTATGATTACAAAGTAGAAGGTAGAAAGATTGTAGCAAATCATGGAACAGTTAAGATACAATATGTAGCAAGAATTACAGATCCTAATCAATATGATGAATTATTAAGAGAAACAATTTCTGCTGCATTGGCTGCTGACATTGCATACGCAGTAACATCATCTAATCCTGTTGCTTCTAATATGTATAATTTATTTCAAGATAAATTAAGAGAAGCTAGATTTGTGGATGCTACTGAAGGTTACAATACTAATCCAGATAATGGTCAAGCAGATGTAGTAGGAGCTTCTACTTTTATAAACTCAAGGTACTAACCTATGGCTAGAGTTGCTGTTCAATTAACGAACTTTACAGGTGGTGAATTATCTCCAAGGCTAGATGGAAGAAATGATTTACAAAAATATCCTACAGGATGTAAGACTTTAGAAAACATGATTGTGTTTCCTCATGGAAGCGCAGCAAGAAGAAGTGGTACGCAGTTTGTAGCAGAAGTAAAAGATTCTACAAAAGAAACAAGATTAATTCCTTTTGAGTTTAGTACAACACAAACTTATATACTTGAGTTTGGTAATCAATACATAAGATTTTATAAAGATGATGGTCAAATATTATCTAGTGGTTCAGCTTATGAAATATCATCACCTTATTTAGAAGCAGAACTATTTGATATTAAGTTCGCACAATCTGCTGATGTTATGTACATTTGTCATCCTAATCATGCTGCTAGAAAACTTGCTAGAACAGGTCATACCTCTTGGAGTTTAACAGAAGTTGATTTTACTGATGGACCATATATGGATGATAATATTACATCAACAACATTCACAATGTCGGCACATACAGTTGGAACTGGAAGAACTTTAACTGCTTCATCGACAACAGGTATTAATAGTAATACTGGTTTTCAAACAACAGACATTGGAAGGCTAGTTAGATTTAGAGATGGTTATGGAAAGATAACTGCAAGAACATCTACAACTGTTGTTACTGTACAAGTATTAGAAGATATGGGTTCTAGTTCTCATTCAACTGATTGGTCATTAGGTTCATTCTCAGATACTACAGGTCATCCTTCTTGCGTAACCTTCTTTGAACAAAGACTTGTTTTTGCTGCAACATTGTCTCAACCACAAACAATATTTTTTTCAAAGTCTGGTGATTACGAAAACATGGATGAGAATAGAGGTGGTACTATAGCAGATGATGATGCTATTATTTATACGATTGCTTCTAACCAGGTAAACGCAATTCGTTTTATGACAGCAACAAGAACTTTAATTATTGGTACTGCAGGTGGTGAGTTTGCAGTTAGTGGGGGTGGAACTGATAATGCGATTACACCTACAAACATATTAATTAAAAAACAATCTAACAATGGAGCTGCAAATGTAGATGCTTTAGCTGTTGGTAACGCAACTATATTTTTACAAAGAGCAAAAAGAAAACTAAGAGAACTAGCATACAACTTTGATGTAGATGGTTATGTTGCTCCAGACTTAACTATCCTTGCAGAACATATTTCAGAAACTGGATTTAAACAATTATCGTATCAACAAGAACCTAATCAAGTTATATGGTGTGCAAGAAACGATGGTCAGTTAGTTGGTTTAACTTATCAAAGAGAACAACAGGTAGTTGCTTTTCATAGACATATATTTGGTGGAGCATTTGGAAGTGGTAATGCAGTTTGTGAAAGTGTTGCAACAATACCTACAGATGATTCTGAATATCAAACATGGGTAATTGTAAAAAGAACAATCAATGGTGCAACAAAAAGATATGTAGAATTTATTCATCAATATGATTTTGATGAAACAGATGATACATCATTTAATTTTTTAGATTCACAATTATCTTATAGTGGGTCTGCAGTTACAACTATATCTGGTCTTGCTCATCTTGAGGGTCAAACTGTATCTATCTTAGCAGATGGTGCAACACATCCAAACAAAGTTGTAAGTTCTGGAGAGATAACATTAGAAAGATCTGCAACTAAAGTTAAAATTGGATTAAGCTACACATCTTTATTACAAACAATGAGAATAGATGCTGGTTCACAGAATGGTACATCACAAAGTAAAACTAAAAGAATCTATGAGATTACTGCTAGACTTTACGAAAGCATTGGTGTGGAGATTGGTCCAGATTTAAATAACATGGAACGAATACCATTTAGATCTTCAGCTAACGCAATGGATAGTGGTATCAATGTATTTACAGGAGATAAAGAAATAGAGTTTAGAGGAAACTATGAAACAGATGGTTTTATATTTGTAAGACAAAACCAACCTTTACCTTTGACGATACTATCTTTATATCCTAAACTTCAAACTAACGATGGATAGAATATTAAACATAGTATCATACAAAGGAGAACACGGAGCATACATTATGAAGCAACAGATGAATCATACATTAATGGATAAGGATATGGAGTTTGATGGTAACGCAAAGAACCTAGAACAAGATAACTTAGCATTTACAGGTATGATTAATGGTAAACCTATCTTCGCTGCAGGTATGAAAATTATTTGGGATGGTGTTGCAGAAGGTTGGGTGTTAGCTACTAAAGATGCTCTAGATCATCCTTTGCTAGTCGCAAGAGCAATCAGAAAAGATTTTGCAAGGATTGCTAAAGAAAATAATATCAATCGAGTTCAAACTGCTGTAAGAGCAAACTATACAACTGGTTTAAAATTTGCTAAATGGTTAGGTTTAGAGGAAGAAGGATTAATGAAAAAATTTGGCTTTGATGGTTCAGATCAATATATGTATGCGAGGTTATTTTAATGGGTTGGGTAGCAGCAGCAGCACCAGTAGTTTCAGCAGGTACAGCAATAATAGCTGGTAAACAAGCATCTGCAAATGGTAAATTTAATCAAAGTGTTGCAAATAGAAATGCTTTAATCAAAGAACAAGAAGTAGAAGCTATAGAAGCTAAAAAAGAATTAGATCTTGCTAAATTTGATAAACAGTTTCAAGTTCTTGAAGGAGAGGTAATCACAAAAATATCTACATCTGGTGCAGAACTTTCTGGATCTGGAATGAGAGTAATGAGATATAATGCTGAACAAGCAGAATTAGAAAAAGATATGATATCTTACAATGCTGAAATTAATAAATCTAGAAAATCTGAAGAAGCCAACTTTGCTAGAATACAAGGTAATATTGCTAGACAACAAGCTAAATCTCAAGAATTAAGTTATTATGCTAAAGCAGGAGAATCTTTACTTAAAGCCTACGGATAAATATTATGCCTAAGATACCTACATTTACAGCAGGAAGAACAGAGATGACCACACAAAGTAGTGGTGTTACAAGCAATGTTCAAATATCTCCAAACTCAACTATAGCTGCTGCATTATTACCTGCTGCAGATGCAGTTACTAATTATGCCGTAAAAAAAAGAGATGCTACAGAAAAACTTGAAGCACAAAAAATTGTTTTAGAATTAAAAGCTGAATCAGATAAAATTAAACATTCTCAAAAAGATAACATAAATGAATCAGAAGCTATTGATATTTTTAAAAGAGAATTTGATCCCTTAGTACAAAAAACTGTAGGAAATCTAAAAAACAAAAGAGTTAAAAAATTAGTTACTGATTCAATGCTTTTAGAAAATGCAGAAAATGTTTACACATTAAAAAAACAATCTTTTGAAGCATTTGAAAAAGAAAGTATTAAAGTTTATAATGACACTCAATCAGCAAACATAGGTAAATACAAAACCTCAGATGATTCTAAGTTAAAAGAAAAATACAAATCTGAATTATATAGAGCTGCAGAAATATATAACGATGCTCACAATCTTGGTGAAAATGATTTAAAAAAAAGAAAAGAAGTTATAGATAATGCTTTATTTATAACAGATGCTGAAGGCTTTATTGGTACTGATGAAGGTGTTAATTTAATTAAAACAATAGATCCAGGTGATTCAAAATTAAATAATGAAACTTTTAGTAAAGCAATGTTTGATGTTTATAAAGATAAAATTGAATCATTAACTATTAAAGGTGATCCAAATGCAGACTTTGAACAGGCTCAAGAATTATTGGTTGAGTTAGAAAAATTTGAAAGATCAAATGGTCATAAAATTGTTGATGGTAAAAGAGAAAAAACATTTGCTGATTTAAAACAAAAAATATTAACTGAATCTATTGGTCATGATGATCTAGTATTTCAAATTGAACAAGGTGCAGAAGTTGCTGATTATTCTAAGGCTCAAAGATCAGCTCTTGGATCTTCATTTTACAATTCTTTAGTATTAGAAAAAAGTAGTGCTACTGCAAAAGCATTAGCTAATGAAGCTCAATCAGAATATGATAAAAGATACGAAACATGGTTGGGTGCTAATAGTGATGCTACACCTTTTGAAAAAAAACAATATGCTCAAGAATTAAATTTAATGCTAGTAGACAAATATACTGAAATTGAATTACCACAATTAACTACATTTAATTTAGAAAAAAATAAATTTAATGTTCAAAGAGAATTAAATCAAGTTGAACTTGCTGCTTCTTTGTATTATGAAAATCCAGAAAATCCTAATCTATTAAAATCTTTATCAAAATTAAATGGTTATGTTGATAAAAAAGGCAATCCAGATGTTAATGCTTTTTTAAATTTTTACTTACCTTTAATAAAATCTAGAAACAAAGATTAATTATGACAGAGCTTAGTCAAGAAGCAAAAGATATTCTCCAATCAATAAGAGAATCTAACGAAGCAATTAAACCTGTTAATTCTGGTTTAGTCAAAGAACCAAATGAAGATGATTTTAATTTTTTTCTAACACTTCAAGATATGGCTTTAGCTGTACCTAAAGGTGTTGTTAATGCTGTTGAAGAACAAGGTGATTTTCTAGATGAAAATATTGTAAATCTTGGTGGTCTAGAGTTTGGCGATAATGATGGCAGAACAACTTTTAGAGATTTTATACCTAGATATGTTCCACCTTTAAAATGGAAATCAAAAGATAGAAATATAGCTACCTTTGCAAAACCAGAAACCATGGCAGGAAATATCACAGAAGGTGTGTCAAGATTTCTTACAGGCTTTTATGGACCAAACAAATTTTTAAAAGGAGCAGGTTTAACAGGTGGTGTTGTTAAAACAGGATTAAGAGGAATGACAGCAGGAGCTGTTGCTGATCTTACTGTGTTTGATCCAGATGAAGGAAGATTATCAGATATGTTGATTGAATTTGATTCTCCACTATTAAACAATGCTGTTACCCAATATCTTGCAACAGATGAAGATGATACCGAAATGGAAGGAAGATTAAAAAATGTTTTAGAAGGTATTGCTATTGGTGGACCACTAGAAATATTAATGGGTATTAAGGCATTTAAAAGACAGAAAGCAACTCAAAATATTTCAGATAAAAATAAAATTCATAAAGAGTATGGTGCTGCTATTAAAAGTTTACAAGAAGCTAAAAAAAAACAAAAATTAAAACCTATCGATGTTGGTGTTAGAGTTACACCAGATGATAGGGGTAATGTTGGTACTGTAATAAGTATGAAGAGAGGAGCTATAGAAGTTGAGTTTATATCTAAAGATGGAGCAAGAGCAGTTAAAACATTTAAAAAATCAGAACTAAAATCAATAGATAAAACTCCATTAAAATTAGATCCTATTGTTAAAAAAAAAATAGCAGAAGGTAATGCAGCTATTATAAATATAGATCAAGCTATAAAAGATATTGAAATATCTAAAAAAAATGCAAAAGCAAATTCAGAATCTTTTATTTCTAAAATATTAAATGTAAAATCATTTAAGAATGCTAATCAAGTTTTAAAAACTATTGATGATATATCTGATTTATTTGATGACCAAGCAAAAGAATTTTTAACTAATGATGTTTTAAGAAATGATGTTGCTGATGAACTTGCAACAATAATGGCTAGAGATAAATCTGAAGTATTAAGAGCATTACCTAAGGAAGCTGCTAGAGCAAAAGAAGCAGTTATTAGAATGTTGGCAACTAAAAAAATAATACAAGAAATTGCTTTAGATGCAAAAAATTCTGGTGAAAAATATTTAAAAGAGTTTGGTGAAGATGGTACTAAATGGAGTAAAGAAGCTAAAACAGAAATAGCTTTAAGATCTGCAATCTTGAGAGACACTATTTATTATTTAAAAGAACAAATTAGAGGAGCAGCTCGTGTTACTCAAGCAGGTAATATTCCTGTATCAGCTTCAAAAGGAAATGTATTAGAAGTAGAAAAAATGGCAGACATAGTTAAAAGATTTTCTGGAGATCCTGTTACAATTTCTAAAAAATGGAGAGATGGAAATGTTCAAACTGTTATTGAAACTTCTGGTAAAACAAAAGGTCATAAAGCAATAGAAGTATTTAACTCACTATATATTAACTCACTCCTTTCTGGAATTTATACAAACGCATTAAACATGAAGTCTGGATTATATGAAGCAATTATTAGACCACTAGAACAAATAGCAGGTGGTGCTGTTAGGTTTGATACTAGATCAATTCGTTTAGGTTTTGCTCAATACCAAGGAATGATTATGACTATGGGGGATACAATTAGAGCAACAGGTTTAGCAATAAGACAGGGTGATGCTATTCTTGATCCTTTATCAAGAACTCAAGATAACTTAAATATTGTTGGTGGCAAAGCACAAAGAGCTATTAGTGGAGAAAATTTAGGATTTAGTGGTATAGCAGGAAAAGGAATTGATTGGATTGGTAATATACTTGAATTTCCATCAAGGCTATTAATGACAGGTGATGAGTTTTTAAAACAAGCAAACTATCGTGGAAGATTATTTCAAAATGCTCTTGATAACACTATGGAAAGAGGTTTAAAACTTTCATCTAAAGAAGGTAAAGAAAATATAGATAAAATTTTTAAAGAAGGATTTGATGCTAATGGTGCAGCAAATGTTAAAGATAATCCTTTTAATAAAGAAGCATTAGAATATGCGAGAGAATCAACTTATACAAATGATTTAAGAGGTGGATCTCATTTAAATTGGGGTAGTGCATTACAAGATATGTTAAATAAAAATCCAGAATTTAGATTTTTAGCACCTTTTATTAGAACACCCACTAATCTTTGGAGACACTTTAGTAATCGTATTCCAGGATTAGGATTACTTACAAAACAAAATATGGATCTTTGGAAATCTGGAGATAGAAGAGCAAGAGCTGAAGTTTTGGGTAGACAAATGTTAGGAATGTCTGCTGCTATGTATGGTTATCATTTAGCTACAGAATCACTTGTAGATAAAAATGGAAATGGTTTTCCAAAATTAACTGGTGCTGGACCATCTGATTTTAGAATTAAAAAAGCGTGGATGGCTCTTGGTTGGCAACCTTACTCAATAGGTTATATTAAAAAAGATGGATCAATAGGTTATAAACAATATAACAGAATGGATCCTAGATTTTATATTTTAGGAATTATTGCAGACTTAAAAGAAAATGCACAAAATATTAATGATCAACAAAAACAAGATATGTTTACTTCTGCAGCAATGTCAGTTTTTAAAAATGCAACTAACAAAACTTATTTAAGAGGTATATCAGATGCTATGGAACTTTTAGGTGATCCAACAGAAAATAAATTAGCTAGATTTGCAGGTGGTGTTTTTGGTAATGCTATTCCTTATGCTTCATTAAGAAATCAAGGTATACCATATATTTTAGAACCAGATGAAACTGCTTATGAAATAAGAGGATTTATAGATTCAATTAAAAATAGAGCAGGAATGAAAGAAGATTTAGAACCTAAAAGAGATTTTTTAACTGGAGAACCTATTGAGAAAACACCAAACAGTTTATATTTAAATCCAGATGGAATATTATCTTACTCATCTATATTTCAAGGATTTAGTTTAGTAGGTAGAGAAACAGAAGTTAAAGACAATCCTGTTTTATTCGAGGTTGCTAGACTTAAAATACCAATGGTAGAACCTGCTAAAATTAAATTTAAAACAGTAGATTTAACAGAATATAAAATTGATGGTCAATCTGCTCATAACTATTTACTTGAAAGAATAGGTAAAACAAAAAATGGTATGGGTGAAACTTTAATGCAAAGACTAGATAGACAATTTAAAAGTTATTCATATCAAAGACTTCAAGAAGGTGATGTTAATTATGATGGTGGTAAAGAATATCAAATTAAAAAGATCATAGAGAACTACAAAAAAAGAGCTGAAAGAGATATGTTATTAAAATATAAAAATCTTGCTAAAGACATTAATAATGCTAAAAAGAGCAAATACAAGAAAAGAGGAGTTAAAACAACCATGGATGAAAGCGATATTCAAAGGCTTTTACCATAATATAATCTTGATTATTAGATTAAATATATATAAAGAGAAAACAGTATGACAATATCTTCTACTACAGTAAAAAACTCCTACTCTGGAAATGGTACTCTAGATACCTTTAACTACACTTTCAAGATATTTGCAGACGCAGACATTCAAGTAATTATTAGGGATGCAACAGCAACTGAAACAGTTAAAACTTTAACTACTCACTACACAGTTACAGGTGCAGGAAATGCTAATGGTGGAACTATTGTTTTCACAACTGGTAATATTCCAACTGCTACAGAAACTGTAGTTATAAGAAGAGCATCACCACAAACACAAGCAATCGATTATATTGCTAACGATCCATTCCCTGCTGAAAGTCATGAAGAAGGATTAGATAGATCTATGATGGCTATTCAACAGCTACAAGAAGAAATAGATAGATCAATTAAATTATCAAGAACAAACACAATGACATCTACAGAGTTTGCTGTTGGTGCAACTGAAAGAGCAGGAAAGATTTTTGGTTTTGATGACAATGGTGAATTAGTTGTATCACAAGAACTAGGAACTTTTAAAGGTAACTGGTCTGCAGGAACAACTTATGCTGCTAGAGATATAGTTAAAGACACATCAACAAATAATATTTTTTTAGCTAACACAGGTCATACATCTTCTGGTTCACAACCATTAACAACTAACACAGATAGTGCTAAATGGGATTTATTAGTAGACGCAGCTAGTGCTACAACAAGTGCTACTAATGCTGCTAACTCAGCTACGGCTGCTGCTACAAGTGAGACTAATGCAGCAACAAGCGCAACAACTGCTACCACAAAAGCAAGTGAAGCAGCTACTTCGGCAACTAATGCTGCAAATAGTTTTGATAGTTTTGATGATAGATTCTTAGGAACTAAATCAAGCGATCCAAGTGTAGACAATGATGGCAATGCTCTTGTTGAAGGTGCAATGTACTACAATTCAACAGACAACGATATTAGATTTTACAATGGTTCATCTTGGGATGCTCCTGCTACACAGGCTGCAACGAGTGCAACTGCTTCTGCAAGTTCTGCTACATCATCTGCAACTTCAGCTACTAACTCTGCAAACTCTGCTACGGCATCTGCTACATCAGCGACTAACGCAAGTAATTCTGCAAGTGCTGCATCAACTTCAGAAACAAATGCTGCGTCAAGTGCAAGTGCTGCTTCAACATCTGCGTCAAACGCATCGACAAGTGAAACGAATGCTGCAACATCTGCTACTACGGCAACTACTCAAGCAACAAATGCTTCTAACTCGGCTACTGCTGCAGCTACATCAGCTACTGCTGCAGAAACTGCATACGATAATTTTGATGATCGTTATCTTGGTCCAAAATCTAGCGATCCTACAGTAGACAATGACAGTAATACTTTATTGGTAGGTGCATTATATTTTAACACTACAAGTAATGTTCTAAAATACTGGACAGGTTCTTCATGGAATAATGTAGAAGCAGTAGACACAAGTAATTTCGCAACTAATGGATTTGCTATTGCAATGGCGATAGCTTTATAATAAGGAGTATACATGGCACAGAACTTTAGAAGATACACAAGCAATGATGTAGGAACATCTGCAGCAACACTATTTACTGCTGACAGTTTTGATACTGTAGTTGGTATATCAGTTTCAAATGTAACTGGTTCATCAGTTATAGCATCTGTTTATATCAATGATGGTTCAAACGATATTTATTTA
>Ga0209232_1001703_pt1 | contig 11578 bp, 18 predicted proteins | sample ETNvirenome_2_60_FD_184066 | JGI IMG/M metagenome (GOLD analysis project Ga0209232, IMG submission 184066) | Marine viral communities from the Pacific Ocean - ETNP_2_60 (SPAdes) (version 2) | ecosystem: Environmental > Aquatic > Marine > Oceanic | place: Pacific Ocean | collected 2013-06-22
GAATCAATGTATCCTTCGTAGTTCCATTCCATAGGTATGAACAAAGAATATAATCCCGAGCTAGTCTGTCCATTGCGGTTTCTTTTTGTAACATCTGAGCTATCATATAGTTTTTTAAAGTTTCTACCACCTTTATCTAGAGCGTTAGAAGTTGATCCCATCATACATTTACCAATAATTCTAGAACCTAATCTTAATGTGGTTTTTGTAACTCTCCAGTTATTTAAAATATTATTTGGTTTTTCCCATTTACCTGATTCATCATGTACTAATAATTTTAGTTTTTCCCCATCATAAGAGTTATCACCTGTGTTTTTCCAGTCAATAGTTGTATCTAATCCTTGTAAATCTATCGCTTCGCTTCCTTGTTCTATCTTTCTTCTAGTAAATTTAGAAGCTGGAACTCTATATGCTAATTCTGTTTTAGGTCGATCCATACCATCTTGAATCGGTTTAAAAAAGAAAGGATAATTAACTGATATTGGTACAACCTTATCAGTAAACATTTTTTTTGCATCAGGTCCAGATTTTGATAATATACCATATCTTGAATCACTTGATATTGTTGCTAAGTTTACAACTTCTCCAGACGCCATGAAAGAGAATCCAGAACGACGGTTTTTAAGGTAGCACATTCCGTAGCATCTTGTATCTGCTTTGCAAGCTTCCCAGAATATGAAGAATAATCTATTGGCTTCTCTAAAGTCTGGTGCCCCAACGTCAATCTTACTCCACTGCAAGTACATATAATGAGTGCCAGTAAGATAAGTAGGAACATCTTTGTTATAAAACCAAAAACCTTCTTCTCTACGTGTAAACTCTTTATCAATGTAATCATACCATTTTTCTTTAAAATCTTCAGGATATTGTCTCCAATCAAAAACAGTTTTTATTTTAGATAGAATCTTAGGGTAATCTGTTTTACTCCATTTATTATTATCAAAAGTATGTGTATCTTTTTCCTTAGGTAAAGCAATTTTTAAATCTTGTATTTCATAAATATCACCTATTTCTCCAGTTTTACTTATGACTATAACATCATGCTCTTTATTATAACCATATTCCCACTTTTTCTTTTTATTGTTTTTCTTTACAATATGTGGTTTAATATAGTTTTTTAATATTTTATATAAACTTTGCTGATACATTATTTTGATCTACCTTCTGCAAAACCTCTAAAGGTTTTTTCTTTTTTAACTTCTTCTTTTGGCTTATCTTCTAACATATTTTTTTCTTCTTCAATTCTATTAAGTATTTCAAAAGCATCAAATATAGCTAGTTTTTTCGTAGCCGCAGCATTCTTTAATCTATCCGCTGATATATCATCGTCTGAATCAACAATTGGTTCTTTAGCTACTTTGATTAGCTCGTCCACCGCTACTTGCCCAGCTTGGATTATATTCTTCTTGGTTTCTTTTATTTTCATACTTAATTACAATATCATTTGATTTCATACAATAAAGACGTTCACCATCTATAATAAACTCCCACTCTCCATATGGAGTATAACCTACTGTGTCTTCTGGGTATATTCCCTTGTCTTCTAAGGAGCTATTACTATATTTTAGTATACCTATAAGCTTTTGTTCTTTTTCACTGCTTAGAGATGAATTGTTTTTTAGTGGTTTTATGAAACATCTATCATTAAAAGTATTCCAAATATCATTTTGTTTGTATAAATATATTTGATCTGGTTGACAAAAATATAAATCATCTTTAAACCATGATCTACTTTTTTTTCTTTTACCTTTAGTATCATAAAAAACTCTAAAAACATTTTGATGAACTATAACAATATCTCCTACATTTATAGGAGTATAATAAGCTAATGGACATGTTTTAACTATCGCGTGCCTGTTAACAAACTTAAAGCTTTCAATTTTAGAATTTAAAATTAAACTCTTATCTTCTATTTGAATCTCATTGTTATATGTTTCACCCAGAGGTTCTACGATAAAATCATATAAACTTTTCATTAATACTCTAAGTCATATTCAACGGATATAGCCATGTTAGAGTTAAACTTTTTCCATGGCAATACCTCGTTGTTTTTCTTTATATAAATATTATAAGAATTATCTTGTGGTTCTAAAATAATATGAGATATAACATGACCGCCGTATACTTGTTGTCCTACAGCATAATGCATAGCGTCATTTTTATAATCAGAACCAATACTGATTTTTCTTATATTATTTTCCATCTTCAGCTACAACCTCTTCTGTTTCACTAATAGTTCCGTCTTTTAAATCAATAGAAATATTACCATATTTTTCCATTAATTCTTTTTTAGATTCCTCTATTAAAACATTATTTTCTTTAAACTGTTCTCTTAATAAACTTTTTTGAACATCTAAAGAACCTAATTGCATAGCTATTTGATTAGCTTTATTAGTTAATTCTGTAACTTTTGCTAATTCTTCTTTATTTAGTTTTTTTACTTTTGCCATAATTTAATTTAATTTAATTGTTAATAATTGTTTTTATTGTAGTAATACCACATCTCCTGCGGTAGTACCTGTACTGTTAAGTGATTTGTATGATAAAGGAACTGCTCCTTGACCAGCTGATACCTTTATTGTTGATTCAGATTCGTCTGACGCTAATACACCTACTATATTTCCAGCTGTTCCTCCTACATATATAGAAACGCATTCATTGTTCCAATATTTTGTAGAAATAGGAAAATCAAGCTGAGCTGCTTGTAAAGTAACAGTAACTGCACCGGCTATTGGGTTAACCCCATCAGCTCCTAAAGGAGCTAATGCTGCTGCATTAAATACAAATGTTTCACCTACTAAAGCTTCATTATAAGCTTTTGGTCCTACATAAGTAGCTTTAACTTGGTTAACGGCAGCGTTAGGAACACTGCTATTAGTAGTTAATGTGAATATATAATCTGTAGATTTTGCCCATGCTGTTCCACTTGAAGGAACACATATAGCTGTTTGTGAAGCTGCTAAATTTGCACTTGTATTTGCACTTAAATTTAAAGCAGTATCTTCTTTTACTGTACTAGCAACAAAAGGTATTGCTTTAGTTGCGAAATCACTTTGGTTTGCTGTATAACCCATTTTTAATTTTTATTTTTTGTTAAATATATTACTTGCCTTTTCTGTCGTACGTCCGCCGAAATAGGCTAAAACGACGGCCATCATGACCTTTTCGAAAGTATCATTCCATAATTCATTAATATGAAAAGGTATAGTTTCAACGCTATCTAAAATTCCAGCTAATGAAAATATACATATACACCATATTAATACTAATGGACGTACGTTTTTTGACATCCATGAATCTGACATGGAGTCTGCTTCCCACCTTGAGGTGATAGCTTCAATCTCTTTAGTTTGTTGCTCAAATATTATTTGTTGTAGTTTTACTTTATCTTCAGCAGGTGCTTCAGCTTTAGTAATTGCTTCAATAGCCTCTTTTGGTGAAGTAACTCCTTGTAAGACATTTCCTAATGTAGGATTAATAACAGAAGCGGCACCAAATAATAATTGACCTACAGTTGTGTCTTTAAATTTTTTCTTTGACATTTTATATAATTACTTATTTTTATATTATTTTACTAGCCTATTGTCTATTTTTTAATACTTCAAATCTAGTACTTCCAGGAGATTTTTTTTCTTTTTCTTCAATATCTTTTTTAGAAACATTTATTACTACTTCATCTAGTAATTCAGGTTGTATCCAATCAGGATTATTTTCTCTCATAGTTTCTTCATCACTATATTTATTTGAACCATAAAACTCTTGTGCAAATGGTATGTTTTTGTCTTCAATTAAATCTCTTTTTCCACTTTTTGATGGATGGAAATAAAACCTATCATATAACTTAAAACCTCCTCCACCAGCTAATTCTCCAGCTTGTTGTAAAAGCTGTGCTTGTTTAAATTCAGTTCCAATATCTCCCATGATTTCTCCATCTTCATTAACAGCTACATCACCTGCATCCCAATTTTGTCCATATCCTCCAGGCCCAGTTGCTTGAAAATCCCATGCATCCGAAATAGAAGCATATGGTAATTTATCATCCATTCCAAATCCTGCTCTTACTCTTCCATAATCAGTGTTCATAAATGATGATATTAAACCATCTTCTTCATTTCTTCCTACCATTATTCCAGGTGTGTTTGAATACGGACTTTGATAATTACCACTATATAATTGTTCAAAAGCTTTATCCACTATTGGATTAGCTTTTTCTCCTCCATACACTCCATAATCTCTTCCTCTCCAAGCGTCAGAATCTTTAGTAAAATATGGTAAATCGATTTCTTCTTCTTCATCTCCTCCAGAAAAATCTTTAGTTTGCATCATTATTTTATCTAACAAGTATGGTACCATTTGTCTATTTGTCAATTGAGATTTTTTGTCAACTTCTTGTTGGAATTTATTTTCTGCCGCTAATTGTTCTTCTTCAGACATATCATCCCATCCGGGTTTTTCCCATGGACCTAAACCTGCAAGATCTTCATATATAAAATCTGAAGCTAAATCTGGATTTACTTGATCTAAATTTTTAGCAAAATCATCTCCCTTAACACTATATCTTTTCATAAAAGGATAAAAATCAGATTTAGGAGCATTAGTTGCTTCTTTATAAAGAGGTTTGTCTGAAAGATATTGATCAACTGGTTGAGCAGCGTCTTTTCCTCTCCAATGAATATCACCAAAATATCCTTCACCTTTATAACCTATATCACCTTTATATTGGTCGTAGTAGTCTTCTTTACTTAATATTTCATCTATTTGAGGTTCATAACTTGGATTTTCTTTTTGAATAGCAAGTTCTTCGGCGTTGTTTTCTTCGATCTTTGATACATACTTATTATAGTCATCAAGTGTGGTTCCAGCCCCACCTTGAGATCGACCCATATATTTTTTTATATTATCTTTTACAATATTATTTATAACAGGAGTTTTCATAGCCGCACTTAAAGCCCAAGGATTATCGTAAACAAAATTCATTAATTTTTCTTCCATTCCTGCATCTGGATTTTCTGCAAATTTTGGACGAATTTTATGTCTTAAATTGTAATCAGCTTTTGTAACAGGTCTAGGTAAATTAACAACATCATCTAAAGTTAAATCACGTGGGTCTAATTTAGATAATCTAGAAGCTTCTGGAGAAACATAATTAGGATCTCTAGGATCAGTTTGTTTAACTGGAGATACAACTCTACCATCTCGACCTAATGTTCTTTGATTATTAGTTGTATCGTGAAATTTAAATGGATGTTTTATTTTAAAAGCCATTATGCATTCATTTGTTTATCTTGTTCTATATTACTTAACATTTGTTTAGAGCTTAACTCGTCCCATTTGGTAGATCCAGGAATTTTATCTTCTTTACTTGCTATTGTATTTAAAGCTTCAATTATAGATTCTTGTGTAAAATTATTTTGAATAACCTGAAAGATATTATCATTTGGATTTTTTGCATTTTTAATATATTCTTCTAATTTAGCTTTATCAAATTGTTCGCCAGGTTTCATTCCTAATTCTTTTCTATATAAATGAAATTTAGCATATAACTCACCAGGTTTTTGAACATATTCAGGCGCAGTGTATCTACTTTTATCTCTTGAAGATACTAAAGTGTTTCTAAGTTTAGAATCCATTGCTTTATCAATATGTGAAGCATGTAAAAATTCTTCACTTAAAACATTACCTAAATCATATTTTGGATTATCACCTTCTATAAAATTAGGATTATTTGGATTTAACCATACATCTTTATTTGTTTCAAATTTAATATTTTCATTTTCACGGTTAGATGTTGCGTAATTACCATAAAATTCTTTTTTTGTTCTTGGTAATCCAAGCACATCAGACATTGTATTATAATAATCTAAAGGGTTTGTAGTAGCACCTTCAAAGTCTGCATACATTCCTAATGCGTTAGGGTTATATGGCATTGACTGTCCTGGTTTAGGAATTTTTACATTAGAAGTAGCTATAACATTTAACATGTTATCTAAATCATAATCTGACATTTTATTAGGTTGATCTAATATACTAAAATTAAATGAATCAAAATTATCATATTCATCTTTACCATATAATCTATCAAAAGTATAATCAGAACCACTAAACTGAGCTTGATTTTTCCATCTTTCTCTAGTTATAGGGTTATTAAACCATTCAATATCTTCTGTTCTTGCTTTATCAAATGCTTCTTGCATTGTTGGATCTAGTGCAGCTTGAGGTGTTTTTGGATATAAGCTTTTTAAATATTCGGTTTTTTCATCTCCAGTCATTCCAAATAAAGAACTACTTGGATCATTTTGTCTACTAACCATGTAAAAATCATTATATCCATGCCTAGCAGCGTTAGGATTGTTTGTATATAAAATATTTCTAGGCATAACATGAGGTGTATCTGCTCCTCCTCTTTGTCCTAAAGTACTTGGATCCATCATATCTCCCTCAAACTTACTAGGAAAACCACTACCTATTACTCCTTGTCCAGCTACTATTTGTCCTCGCTCTGGATTAAGAGCATAATTTTTTAATTCTTCAATACTAGCGCTTGGATGTTGTTTTTGCAATTTAGCTAACATCTCTTTATCTAATGTCTCTTGCATTAGATCTTTTTTCATTTGATGGTCTTCTTTAGCATCAAATTTTGCTTTACCAAATTCAAAAAAGTTTTGAATATTGTCATTAGTTAGTAATTTATTAATTAACGAGGATGGTAAAGTAGATGGACCAGATTTTGGGCCCATTTGTTTTAGTGGTGTTTTTATAGGGTTTTTTATTTTAAATGCCATTACGCGTTTCTATAGGCTTCTTGTTCCCAAATAAATCCTGGCCAGCCTTCAGGTCTCCATTTACCTTCATATTTTATTTTACCATCTTTACGAGGATATGATACTCCGTCAAACACTAGATAATCATCTTGATAATCTAAACCTTTTTCACCACCAGTTTTATGAAATTCTTTTACTTGTTGATAGTGTACTTCTTCATGATTTTTAACATCTTCTTCCTGATCTGGAGAAAGTTTATTGTTAATTAAAATGCTTCCGTTTTTAGTAGCCATACCGTTTGTATCATCTTCCATGTCTATATGATAAACTGGAGTGTTTAACGTACCTCTACAATAAGGTGCACCTTTCATTTTAAAAGCCATACTATATACGTTCTTCTATAACGTAACGTGCCCCGGGAAACGTATAATCGTAACCGGGGTACATCACCTTTGTATATCCTCTATGATCAGTACCTTTTACTTTAAAATCAACTCCTTTCATAGTGATTTTATTTCCAGGTATAATGTTTTGAGGTTTATTAATATCTGGACTATTTCTTAAATAACCCTTTTGTGAAAACATTTTTATTTATGTATTCCCTTGTTGTGTCTAGAACCCCACTTTCCGTAAGATTCGTTTCTACGTGACATCCAACTTTGATGACTATTTTTATGTCCTACTCGTGCTCCAATAGATTCATCTTCTCTGTCATCATAACCTTGGTTATGGTTTTTAGCCGGTTCTTCCATACCAGCAACTTTTCCTAAATGACCTTCTGGTCCACCAGCATAAACTGGATTTTCTAAGTTCATGTCATCACTTAATACCGGATCTTTTAACTCTGCACTCATCTTAGCGGGATGATGAGTTTCATCATTCTCTAAATAATGTAGTCTTGCAGAAGCGGATAAGTCTTTATCGTGTGCCATCTTAGCATCATAATGCTCTTCTTGTCTTTTTGAAAAACGTGGATGGTTTCCTGAATATTCTCCCATTTTTGTTAGTTTTAATAAAACCCTGCTATAAAAATAACAGGGAATTATGATTAATAATTTGTGTTACGAACCTGAAATTCCAGATATTTTCACACCTGTACTGTTTTGTACAATTGACATAACGCCTCCTGGATTAGCTGTTACTGCTGAAATCACTTGATTAGCCCAATCTAGACCTTTTCCAGTAACTGTAAATGTCCAACTAGATGCGCCTTCAGCACCTTCAGTCACAACGCTAAAAGTATTCGCACTACCAGTACCATCTGCTGCTCCTTGAGCAACATATATAATTTTACCGATTAGTATGTCAGAACCATTAGTTGTGCCTCCATCTATGTCTGCCGCTTTAATTTTAATGTAATTTGCCATAATGTTAATGTTAATGTTAATGTTAATGTTAATGTTGAGTTTTACACAGTTCTCTTACTGTTATTTCATACGAGCTTTTTGAGCAGCAGTAGGTCCAGAACCAGCACCTTTTAATTTAGCATTAGCTATAGAGCCAGCTATTTTAAGTGCTGAAGTTCTTGATTTACCCTCTCTCATAAGCTCATCTACTAGACTTTCGAAACTCATAACTTAACCTTTAGCGATTTGAGTTATAGGTCCTGCCTTATACATAGAAGGAGCTTTTAAAACTTCCATTCCATTTATACCTGAACTAGAGCCTTTACCATGAGGTCTACCAACTTGATCTAGAGGCCCATCCCATATATGAGATTCTCCAACTATACCAACTTTAGTTCCTGGCTTTAATCTTTCCATTGCTGGATCATATTTTTTATGATTCATAATTTTTGTGTTAAACTGGTTTATATAATTCTTCTAATTTATTTTGTGGACTTGCTGCTATTTCATTACCACCTACTTTGTTCATTACTTCATTTACTACTTCGTTTTTAAATTCTGATTTATCAGCTGGATCTATTTCTGATGAAAAAGTATTAACAGATTCTTTAGCGTTTGCCGCAACATCTTCCACCATAGGTTTACCTGCATTTATAGCGTTTTGTCGTCCTAATCCTTTTCCTGGACCACCAAAATTAAAAGGTGTTAACATAGTTTCGTTTTGAGCACCTTGATTCCAATGTCTTTGATTAGCAATAAAAGTAGGTTGAAAACCACTACCTTGGGTGATTGCCCCTGTTATTCTATCTTGACTTATATTAGCATTGTTAGCTCCCCAATTTTGATTTACACCTGCTGCGTTCATAGCACCTTGATCAAAACTTCCTCCACTACCATAAGTAGAATTATAAGAACCTACTCTAAATTGTTGATTAAATGAAGCGGCCGCATTTTGATCTATGTTAGCTTGATCATAATTGTTTATACCTTGTGATCCTGGAAATATTTGTCTCAACGGAGGCATTTTACGTGATATTCTTCTTCTTGCCATTATAACCAGTTTTTAGGATTAACTTTATCTATTATATTTCCTTGTGCTCTAGCTGATTGATTGTCTTGGAAATTTTTAAGTTTCTTTCTTAATCTTGCCTCTTTAGCTTTTTTACCCCTATCTACAGCATCATCTATTCTAGCTTGTATAGACTTTTCATCTCTTTTCCAGAAACCAAATTTATTTCTATTTGGATCTTGTGCTTTAGATTGTGGTCCTTCATTTATGTCCTCCATAAAACTATAATTTAAAGAACTACTATTAGAATTAGCTCCTGAATCTGTTGTAGAAGATGGATTCGCATAACTACCTGAAGAAAAATTAGAATTTTGATCTGGTACTCCAGGTAAAGGTGTGCTTGCTCCCATGCTACTCGATCCTTGAGGCATATTGCCATGGTATCTAGAACTAGTAGGATCTAATTGATCTTTAATTTGATTAATTGCTTCCATAGCATTATAACCAGCGCTAGCAGCTCTTACACCTACTTGTTTTAATGGGTGATCCATTTCTCTCTCATGTTCTTCACCGAACATTTTTGTAGCAGCTATTTTTGTTTTATTATTAAAACTCATTTTATCTATTTTTATCTGTATTTACACTGTATATAGAAGTTCTTAAAACCTTATTACTATATGTATTTTTTCTCATTATAATATTTCTTCTTTCACTTGTTGGTATATCTTCATATCCTAACATTATTTTATAAATTTTATTTATAAGTTGTTTAGCTTTAAAAGAAATTTTATATATATTATACTTTTGAGTAGTTCTATTTCTATGTCTCCATACTACTATCCAGTCATTTTTTATTAATTTATTCCATCTTTTTTTATTCCAACTATAACTATACGTTCCTAGTTTAAAATCTTTTATTGTGAATAAATCTATACAATCTAGGTATATTAATAATTCTACTTCAGCACCAGTTATATCGTTGTTTTTGGAAGCCCATCTTCGTATTATACGGTAATGTTTAAGCAGGTTAAGATCTTTTAAATCTCCTGCGTCTAGCCTTTTCATAAAACAACGACCACATCTTGTGATTTTATAACATGGTAAGTATTATCTTCTACTTCAATTTTATGTCCAGCGTGACGATCAAAATAAATAACATCGTTTTTGTTTAATCCATTTATCTCATCACCTACAGATAAAACCTTAGCTTTTGTATACCTAATGTCTTCTTTATGTTTTTCAGCAAGTAACAAACCACCTTTAGTTTTTGTAGTTCCTTGTTTAGCTTTTTCTATTATTAAATTTCTACCTATTGCTTTCATCAACTCTTAAATTATTAATTACACAATCTGTAGATAAAATAGTAGTAGCCACAGAAGCTGCATTTTTCAAAGCGCTTTTAGTTACTAATAAAGGATCTATAATTCCTGCTTTAACCATATCAACAACTTCGCCAGTTAAAACATTTACTCCATGTCCATCTTCAGCTGGAATTGTTATTTGTTCTGAACCCGCATTTAATAAAATAGTTTTATACGGTGACAATATAGAAGCAGTTAATATTCTTTCTCCTTTATTTTTTTCATCTACTTTCATTGCTGCATTTAACAAAGCAACTCCCCCGCCGGGAACTATACCTTCTTTTATTGCAGCTTTAGTTGCACAAATAGCGTCTTCTGCTCTATCGAGTTTTTCTTTTAACTCTACTTCAGAATTAGCACCTATTTTAACAACAGCTATTTTAGCAGCTAATCTTGCTAATCTTTTTTCTAAACTTATAATTTGGTCTGGAATCTTACAAGTTTTTAATTCTTTTTTTAACTCTTTAATTATAGAAAGTGTTTCAGGTTTAGTTTCCTGAATTTGTATTATAGTTTCATCTTGATTTGTAACACTTTTAGAACAAGTGCCTAAGAAATCAATATCTATAACATCCATGTCATCTCCTAGATCTTCGTTTATTACTACTGCATTAGTTAGTAAAGCAATATCATCTAATATTTGTTTTCTATTTATTCCTAATACAGGTGCTTCAATTACATTAACTTTTATATTACCTTTAGTTTTATTCATCGCTAAAGCTGTTAAAACATCAGGTTCTAAGTCACCTATAATTAAAAGAGATTTTTTGTTTTTAATAACATACTCTAATATTCCTTGTATTTGTCTAATATTAGATACTTCAGAATCAATAATAAGAACAACTGGATTATCTAGTTCAGCAGTCTTTTTTTCTTTATTTGTTATAAAATGAGGACTAATAATACCTTTTGGATACTGAGCTCCATCTATTATTTCTACTTTAGTTTCTCCTGAAACTGAAACCTCCATCATAACAACTCCTGTTTTATCTACTTCTCTAAAAGCATCAGCTATGAGTTTTCCTAAAACTTTATCATTATTTGTAGATATAGTAGCTACATTATCTAGCATTTTATCTTCTACAGGTATAGATATACTAT
>Ga0209232_1001704_pt1 | contig 11576 bp, 3 predicted proteins | sample ETNvirenome_2_60_FD_184066 | JGI IMG/M metagenome (GOLD analysis project Ga0209232, IMG submission 184066) | Marine viral communities from the Pacific Ocean - ETNP_2_60 (SPAdes) (version 2) | ecosystem: Environmental > Aquatic > Marine > Oceanic | place: Pacific Ocean | collected 2013-06-22
GAAAGTTATTACGGAGATAAACCATACACATTATACGGCAAGTTAACAGACATGCCAAAAACTCGTAAAAAAATCTTAGATGCTATGGATGCAAAATTTCCAAACAGAGGTTCTGGAGATATTAAAGGTAAAAAAGATGCACTTAGAAGCCCTAGGTTTGAAGGGTTCGAGCAAGTTCCTGATGGTAAGGGAGGTTTAAAAATTGTACCTAAACCATTTGAGAAAAGTGATGTAACAGAAGCTGTAATGATGGGTAAAGCTAAAAAAGCTTTAACAGACGCTGAGAAAGAAGAAGAATATGATGGGCCATTTGGTAAGTTTGGTAAATATTTAAGAGACAATGAAGATAAGCGTTCAGACCTTTTTAATTACCTAGGAGCTATAGGAGCAAGATTAGTTGAGCCTACAAAACCAGGTGAAGCAAGAAGTTTAGTTTCTGATATATCACAAGGTCTTACTAGAGGTAAAGCTAGTATTGCTGCACAAGATGCAGCCGCATTAGACGCATTAGTTAAGAGGTCAGAAGCGGCGGCTAACATAGACCCAGTTCAAAACTATAGTTCTAAAATGAAAGAAGTAAGAAAAGAAGCAATTAGTTTAGGTTATGAACCTGGAACTAAAGCATACTCAGATTACGTAGGCGCAGCTCTTAGAGGTATGCGTGTATCTGCAGAATTAGAACCTTTATTGGATTCATTGAAAATTGCTAAAGAAAGACAACTGATTAACCCTGAGGATAAAGGGAATAACGAAATTATTAAGAATTTAGAAAATAAAATTCTAGCACTTCAAACAAACACTGCTGCTGGTGGTTCTGGAATTAAAACTTATAAATACAACCCATAGGGTAGTATAAAACCAAGGGGCTTGCCCCTGAATACATTGTAGGGAATTAAAATGGCGAAAGACGTACAGTACATTACATTTGAACAAGAGGGCACACCTCGTTTTGAAGTACCCGCTGATTTTACCCAAGACGACATAAATAATTATCTTAAATCCGAAACAGTCGAAAACGGCATGTTTGAGAGTGGATTTCTATTTAAGTATGGACTGCAACCAGTCAACATGCTTGAAATGGAAAACCTTGATGATGGTAGTTTTGTATCAGGATTCAAAAGGACATACGACAACATGAAAGCTTTGGGCCAAGGTCGTATTGCAGCATTTTATGATTTTATAAATAACCCAGAAAAACAACAAGAAGCATTAAGAATAGCCGAGCAATATCAGTTAGATAGTGCGGCGCATGCTTATAGGTATGACCCTGAAACAGGTCAAGTAATTCCAAGACCTAATACTATAGAAGACATCTTTGCAAATGAACAACAACTAACAGCATTTACTAGATATGTAAAAGGTACTATGGGTAGTGCAGCGGCTAGTAGTATACCTACAATTTTATTAGCAACATTTGGCGGAGTAGTAGGTGGATTAATAGGAGGCCCTCCTGGAGCAGCTGGTGGAGCTACAGTTGGTGCTATGGCATCTGGTTATTTTTTTGGTTTGAGTGAAAACTATTTAGCACAAGCAGAAGAAACAGACGACCCTAATTTAGGAATATCAATGGCTTTAGGTATACCATATGCAGCGGCAGAAAGACTGGGTATCGGTGGTGTAGTTCCTAGTGTAATTAAAACATTTGGTGGTAAAAGCATAGCTGTAAAAGCTTTAAACAAACCAGGTGGTTTATTATATGAAATAGAAAAAAGAGTTGCTAAAAAAGGTATAGGCAAAGCATCTACTGAATTAGGTAAAGGTATGCTTAAGACTGGTACACAAGAGGCTTTGGCAGAGACAATACAAGAAGCAGTTACAACAACTGCAGGTGGTTTAGAATCAGATAAAACTTTAGCAGAACTATATGGCAATAAAGAATTTGCAAAACAATTAGGTGAAGCGGCATCAGCTGGTTTCTTTGGTGGTTTTGGATTTGGTGTAGTCAATCCTGCTCTTAAACAAATAAAACAATTAGGAGAAAGACGTGGTATTGAAAAAGATTTAAAAGGTCTTGGTGGTGAATTTAAAGTTGACACAAATGCAGAACAAGAAGCATTTAACAGAAACGTAAAATTAGGTGATATAGTAACAGTTGCCAATAAATACAATAAAAATACTACACCAGAAAGACAAGAAGAATTAGAAAGTTTATTTAAGAAACCACAATTTAGAGTTTATGGTACAACTATGATTGATGATGTACAACATTATGTTTTACAATCTCGTGACTTAGGTGGTGCAGTAGCAACAGTACCAATTAGTGAAATTGATTCCATGACTATTATTGCAGATGAAGGTTTAGGTGGTGGTGATAAAGCAGAAAACTTTACTTACACTCAAGCTGCTGAAGACCAAACTGCAATAGATGCACAACAAAAACAAAGCTTTAAACAAAATAAAGAAAATTTACAAAGAGCTGGTTGGTTGAAAAATCGTGGTAACACAGAAGCTGAACAATACTTAGGTGGTAAAGAAAAAATTATAGGTGATATTGTAAATGAAATAGAAGTACAACGTGCTAATCAAAAAGAAACAGAAACAGATGAAGGGCCTTTAGATTTTGTAGATAACATTTATAAAAAGTATGACGCATTTTCTGGCGATAGACTTAGAGAAGAAGTAGCTAAAGATTACAACTATTGGTTAAGAGATACATTTAACAGAGAGAGTGAAGGTGTAGGTGATGAGAACTTCTTATCAAAAGAAGACAAACAAGCACTAGATGAATTAGGTTATTATCAAGGTGACCGTGGTAGAGCATACATTGATAGACAAGTAACTAACACAACTAAAATAGGAAAAGGTGAAACAGAGGGTGGACGTAATTTAAGAAATATAATTAACTCTGCTAAAACTGACAAACCAATTAGATTCGAAAGAATAGCAAGTGATAAAGGGGGGCCAGTTGAGGTAGAGCGTATAGTTGGTGAAAAGGTTAAAGTTAATGAACCTATTACTGCGGAAGAGAGAGCTAGTCTTACGGGCGAAAGATTACTTAACGTAATTAAGTATGACCCGCGTACATATACAGAAAGTTCTACATTTGAAGATTTATATAAGTTACCTTTAGTAACTAGAATACAACAAGCTCGTAAATTAGGTGAAGCACTAGATTCGCGCGGTTGGAAAAACAAACAAGTAAACAATGTTTTAATTAAAGAGGCTACGGCTTCTTTTAACAGAGCAATTGCTACAGCTAGATTTAACTATGGCTTAACTAGTGAGAGTTATAAAAAAGCAGTACAAGCTAAGAAAGATTTCTTAAACAGAGAAAACCACATACTTACAAATCCATTTGCACCTAAAGGTGAGTTTTCTTTAATACCTATATTATCTCCTAAAGCAATTCGTCAAGCAGAAAGAGAACTGGTAAAGTTAAGAGCGGACGCAAGGTCTCGTTCAACTGACCCTGCTATTAGTGACCCGATAATAAAACAAATAGAAGCATATCAACACATTATAAATCATACACCATTTGCACGTAAGCAATTAAATGACTTACTACAAACAATGAGTATAGAACCTATTATTGATTGGGAAACATTTACTTCTACTAAATTAAAAAGCACTCTTAGTGCATACACTAAAAAAGTAAATAGAAGAAGACGTGAAGTTAAAAAGACTCCTATCAAAGAAACTGTTACTATGTATTCTCAAAAAGAGTCAGGAGATACATATACAAATCCTGGAATTAATACAGAAATATCAGATGACTTAAGAGTTTCTATTGCATATACTTTTAGAGAAATGTTAGATAAATTAGGTTTACCTGGTATAGACTTAGGTCTTGTAAAAGATTTAACTGCTAATGGGGAATTTTCTAGACTATCTAAAAAAGGTGAAATACTTTCACAAGAAATTATAGGTGAGGTAGAAGAAGACTTTGGTCAGATATCAAATTTAGCAATAAAAGATTTTAGATTAATAAAATTAGGTTTTGATTTTGATAGTTTTAATAACGCTAAAAAAGCTAATGATAAAGTAGCAATGACGGCTGCATTATTCCAACTAACTAAAACTTTAAATCACGAAGTAATTCATGCATTATACAATGCAGGAGCTTTTACAAAAACTGAATGGAAAGTATTAACTAAAGTAGCTAACGATAAATTTATACCGTTCTATCTTCCAAAAGGTTCCAGTAGACGAAAATTTTATGAAGGTAAATTTAGAGAAGAAAAAATGACTGGCGACAGAGAAGGTCAAACACTTCAAGATTATTTAATTGAAGAAGCCATAGCACATGGTTTTGCTGATTTTTCTATTGGTAATAATCAAGCCATTGCTGAAGAAACTAAGATACAAAAAATATTTAGAAAATTAAAAGCTTTAATATTATCTCTTATATATGGTTTAAAGACTACAGGATTTAATAGCCCTCTTGATATATTTGATAATATACAAGCAGGTATTGTAGGTCAAAGAATAGAAACAGACTTCCAAGCTTTAGATATGGCCACACATTCTGACATAAACCGAATGGCATTAGACGCTTTAAGTGGGGATGGTACTATTATACTTAGCAATAAGATAGATAAGAGCGACGTAAATAAAGTAATACTAGCAGATGTATACACTAGTTTTTTAAATAAATTTATGTCACCAAATGCATTTGAAAATATCAATGTTAAGTTTTCTATGAAGCCTGGAAAAGTTAGATGGGCAACTAAGTACAGAGATAAATCAACAGACCCTGGTATGAACTTAGCAGTACCAATGGGATTGACCGCTGACACTGAAGGATACCAATCATTATATGTTCCTATGTCAGTAAAACAATACCAAAGTCTAGTACCTGTTTTAAATTATAAAGACCAATACAGCACTGCATCAATTAAAGCTTTGACACAAGGTATTGAAAAAGGTTTAGAAATAGGTGCCCCCTTTTTAGAAATTGACATTAACCCTGATACATTAGTTGGTAGAGTTACAAGTCATGAAGGAAGACATAGAACTTTTACCACAGGATTAATACACGGAGATCAAACTGTAGTTCCTGTAGGTATAGTTTTTAAAGTAAAAGGTGTAAGAGAATTTAAAAATAATCCACAAGGCAGACAAGACCCTGTTAATAAAAAGATACTAGAAGATTTCTTACAAAAGGGAACATTATTTGCACAAGGTACTTTTAGAACAGAAATAAATTATAAAGGAGCTAAAGTAACAGCGGCTAATATTACTGGCTTTCCTGAAGTTCAAAGAATGTATCCAGGTATACAGCCAACTGTAAAACCTTCTAAAGTTATTAATAAAGTATTTCAAGAGTATGAAACTACAGAAACTGGTGACTACAGATTTTCTAAAGAATACAACAATGAAGATAATTACACTGTATCTATGTACAACGTAGGAGAATTTACAGATGAAACTGATACACAGAACAGACAAGAAACTAGAGACACTACTAGAAAATTAGACAAAGCCGAGAAAGATACAACTAGTGGTTGGGATGGTGAGAATGATAATTACACTTATGAGAACATGAGTGCATTTGCTAAGTTCTTAGGGCATGCAAGAACATGGGCTAAAAAGAATACACCATTTAGATTCTTATATGGCGCGGTTATGAATCAACTAAGATACGGTAGACACTTACAAGCAGGACTTACATCACAACTACGAAGAAGATATTTAGAAGTTAAGAAAGACCCATACATGGCACAGCTTTTAGATAAAGCACATATCATAAGCCAAATGACTGGTACAAAAGTTACAAGAAACGAAAAAGATGAATTAGTATTTATTGCACCAAAAGACAGTAGTGATAAAAACTTAACAGTAAAAGCGGGCGAAATGGTAGTATTGACTGGAGATGTCGCGGGTGCTTTTGAAGACCACCAAGTAGTAATGGAATCTATTAACAAAGAATTTTTAAAAGCAGAAATAGCACGAGACCATGTACCTAACTTATTATCTGCATTAGATTTATTAAGACAGTTCAATCCAAGATTACCTGAACTACAAACAATATTTAATTTTGAAGGTTTAACTGAAGACCAAATATCTTACAAATTAGAAAACTTAGACCCTGCGCAAATTAGATTTATACACAAAGAATTATCTGCTATTATGTTACAGTATAGCACATCGCCGCAACTTGATATTTTTTATGAAAACGCGGTAGAAGAAGTAGATGTATTATTGGGTAATAAAACATCTGGTTTAAATAAACTAAGAGATGTAGCTAATGCGGTGGAAGGTAGACAACAAGTACCATATGCCCCCCTTAGCCGATTTGGTGAATACTATATTTCTGTAAAAGACCCTAATAACTTAGATGAAGATGGTAAGCCTTTGCAACTATGGTATCAACAATTTGAAACTAATGCAGATGCACAACAAGCTTATACCTTAATACGTGTTAAGTTTCCTGATGCTGAAGTAAGCAAACCAGCTAGACAAACTATACAAGAAATGAGAGCGCGTTTAAAGAATGCTAAAAAACCTTATGGCTTAGAATATATCTCTCAATATCTGTCAGATACAAATGCTAAAAAATATAATGAAGCTGTTAAAGAATTAAGACAATCATTAGCTCAAAAAGGTTTAGATAAAAATGTATTAGGTATTAATCAGTTTTTTGCACAAAGAGATAAAAGTGTAGGTATGGAAGGTGTACCAGGTTATGATCCAGACTTCACACGTTCAACTTTACAATACATAGCAATAGCAAGTCAATCAATTGCCAGAAACAGATTTAATAGAGATGCAAATAAAGCTTACGATAATACTATAAAGTTTGCAGAAGAAAAAGGTGACAATAATTTAATAACAGCGGCAGAAAAATTTTACAAATACACTGAAGACCCTACACATGAATTTGCATTTGCAAGAAGAATAGGATTCTGGTGGTACTTGGGGGGCAACTTATCATCTGCACTATTACAGATTATGTCTGCTGTTCAATTTACAGGCCCGATACTGTCTCAACTAGGGGGCACCAAAGCTACAGCTACAGAGTTAGCTAAGTCATTGGCTTTTGCTAGTGCAATGGCTAAACGTGGAACTGTTAATGGTGAGCGGCAGTATGAAGATGCATTCCTTGATTTTGAATATATAGATACAATTAAAGATACTGAACCTGAGTTATATGAAGCTTTGTATAATTCTATTGCAGACGGTACCATTAAACAAGGACAAGCTTTACAAGAAGCTGGTATGGTAGAAGGATTGGGAGATGCTAGTAGAGGTAATAGAAGAACAATTAAAAAAATAGAAAACGTATTGGTAGGCGGCGCATTTAACACTATGGAATCTGTGTCACGTCTTACAGCATTTATTGCAGCATTCCGTTTAGCTAAAAACAATCCTGATGTTATGAAGAATGCAGATATAATGTTTGAAGGTGATATGGATTATCAAAATCATAAAGATATGTATGGTGATTCACCAGCCGCATTTGCTAGATTTATGACTGAAGAAACGTTTGGTGTCTATGGTAAAGAAAATAGACCTTGGATGGCTAGAAACTTTGGTGCATTACCTGCCTTATTTATGACATACATTACGCAAATGTTTGGTTTATTAGGTAGACTTCTTAACCCACCTACACTTAAATTTAAAGATGGTAGATTAAGTATGGGTGCTATGGATATAAATAGAAGTAAAGCAGCTAACATTATGGGTAGAAAAGCTTTTGCTAGAATCATGTTAATGTTAGGTCTCACAGGGGGGCTTATGGGCTTGCCTGGAGCGGAAGATGCTGAGGATATTATAAATGGGGTTAAGAAATTACAATCAGGTGTAGATTCAGATATTAGAACTGAGTTCCGCAACATGTTATATGAAGCAGGTTGGAATACAGGTTTAATAGAAGCGATGGAAGCAGGATTGCTTAACTCTTATCTAAACATAGATGTACAAGCTCGTATTGGATTTGGTATAGCGCCTTGGTCTAGACAAGTTAGAGCTGGATTAAGTCTGATGGGATTAAATACAGGTGCTAGAGTAGAAGAGTTTTTAGGTGCACCAGGTTCAGTATTCTTAGACCCAGCTAAAGCTTTAATTAATAATGGTTTACGTGAGGGTGATTATGGAGAAGTATTTAGAAAAATGTTACCTACATCAGTTCGTAATATAACTAAAGTAATGGATTATAAAACAAAAGGTTATGTACAAACAGGATACGGCCAAGTAGTTACAGACGATTTAAATGCTATGGATTTAATTATGCAAACTGTTGGATTTACTCCTACTGAATTATCTAAAAATAGAGAAGCTTTATATTTAGAAAGAAAACTAGATAGAGCGGCTAGCGGATTTAAACAAAGAATGAATGCACAGATTACAAATGCTTTGCGTAATATTATATTAGGTGGTCAAAGAAAAGACGCATCATTAATCAATGATGGTCAAGCAGAAATAAAAAAACTATTAGCTAAGATAGTAGAACACAATGTAAACAATCCTCCACACATGGTATTTATACCAGATATGAGTAGATTACAATCAGAAGCATTGAAAGCAATAAACCCACAATATAGAATAGGGTCTACTAATCAAAAGACTGTAGCTGAAAAAATGCGTTTGAGAAAAGCTTTGGGGCTAGATTAGCCGCCTAAAGGATTACTGTTTAAAGTTTTAACTTCTTCTATTTGAATATCTTGTAGCTCGTTTTCTTTGGATACGATTGCAACTTGTTTGCTTAACTCTTCGATATCTTCTTCAAGTTCCCAACCATATTCTTCTAATGCTTGTAATGAATCAAGAATAGGCTGTAGATTAGCGGGTTCTGGTAGCATAGCTATTTGCTCTCTAACTTTGCCTATCTCCGCAAACACTTTTGTTAGATTTACAGGTACAATTTTATCATCTACCTTTTTAATTCTATCAATTAAATCTACTTTGTATTCGTTAGCATACAACAATGCTTCATCTATCTTTTTAGATAGTTCTTTATCTTTTGCTACTAATGGTGATAAGTCAACAGATGGTGTTGCCTCTATGGCATCAAGTCTAGTGTTGAACTGACCCCAGGTGTAAAAGCCCCCGCCTATAGCTCCAATAACTCCAAGCAGTGCGGCATATGTTGATAATTTTTCTATAATTTTCATAGTATTATTGTGCTCTTAATAGTTGTAATTCTAACATAATTGCAGCTTTTTGTCCAGATAAAAAATCTAATTTTTCTATTCTTTTTTGAATAGGGTCTGAGCCTGTATATTCTACAAGTGAAGCCCCTACATAGATTTCTACAGAATAAGCGCCTAAATCAACCTGTGTATTAAATAAACCTAGATTACCTTCATAGATAGTCTTAGATTTATAGAAATTTTGGTCAGCATAAGCGCTTAAACCGTTATTATTTTTAAAAAATAATTCTTCTTTTGTGAGATTCTTTGTGTTTTGTTTTACTATCTTAGCTATTTGCTTAGCTACATTCTTTAAATTCTTATTAACTTTGCTCTCTATTTTTGCAACATCTGTAGCAATCCCGTCTTCGGAGTCCACTTCCTGTTGTACAGTTTCTTGCTCTCCATCTTCTTCTGACTGTACTTCGGTGTCCTCAGCGCTTGCGCTATCGGATTCCTTTTCTTTTGGTTCTTCTTGTTCTGACTCTTCGGGTTCTGATTCATTCTTTGCTACGTTATCTTCTTGTTTAGTTTCTGAAGCTGGTTCCTCCATTTGTTCTGGCTCCATTGCCTCTGTCTCATTTTCAGCAACCTCTTGAAGGCTTTCTTCCTCCGTTGTGCTATCTTCCAGTGGCTCATCAATCTCTTCAAAAGATTCCTCAGTAAGTTCATCATTAAACTCCTCCTCAGCTATCTCTTCAAAAAACTCCTGCTCAGTCATGCCTTCTTCTTCTAGGAACGCCTCAAATTCTTCAGCCATTCCAGATTCTTCTAAGAAAGCGGTAAACTCTTCTTCAAATTCCTCCTCAAATATTTCTTCTATTATTTCAACATCACCATAATCTTCTTCAAAAAAATCTTGTGGTGGTGCCATATCGAAATTAGTTTCTTCAAAGAAATCTAAATCAACTTCTTCAAACTCTGTAATTTCTAACTCTTCAAAATCTTCAATAATAAACTCATTATTAAAGTCTTCAAATTCTATATCGTATTCTTCGAACTCTGTAAAGTCCTCAAAATCATCCTCTATTATAACATAATCATCTTGCCAAGACCAGTCATCTTCGGGCATATATTCATAAGAATCATCATACCAATCTTCTGGTATATCAGGTATATTCTCTTCTATATCATCTATAGCTTCCTGTGCATCTTCATTGATAGGGGGTATCTCATTGTACGTTATGTTTAATGTAACATTATCTACATCTGGCCCACGATGAGAATTATCATAAGCTGTGCCTGCAGTTTCATTAAATAACTCTGCTCTAATTGTAATATCTGTTTGTGTATTTGAACCTTGAATGTATTGATTTGTATAGTTTGTAAACTTATTACCAGTTGTAGTGCTAGTGCCAGTTATTTCTCTAACTTGTGTAGATACTGAACCATCAGCGCCTGTAATAGTTTGTTTAAGAGTAAGTGTGTTTTCTATGTTGTTCCAAAACCATACGTCTGCTCCTAGGGTTGAGGTAAAGCCTTGATTCATTTGTGATTGTGTTAGATGACCATCATCAACTAAATCTACATCCTGGTATACATTGTCTTCTTCATGTCCTTCAAATGCTAATACACCACCACTACTATCCATATCTGTTCCATATGGAAATCCATTCCAGGCACCGTGAGTGTGAATACCGTGATCGCCGTCTGTTGACCAACCAGTTGTAGTTGTAGTGTTACCTGTTCCGAAAGTAGAATTGGAAAGAATGTTTCCTGTATTTACTTCTGTGCTATTCGCCGTGCATGTTAACAGGCACAGTGTCAATAACAGGCTCGATATTGTTAACTTCATTTTCTTCCTTTAATGTAAGTAGTTCTTGTTCAATTCTCTCTGCCTCTATTCTTGCTGCTTCTGCTTCTTCTGCAGCTATTCTCTCTGCTTCTATTCTTTCTTTTTCTGCAATTTCAGCATTTATTTTAGCAATTACTTCTTGTTTTGCTAAATGTTCTTCATAATCAGGTCTTAGTTCAGGGTATTTTTTCCACATGTCCGCGGCCTGTGGACCTATGAGTCCTGAGTAAGGACATGGTGTGCCTGCAGCTTCCATGGCTGCAAATACACGTTTATCTTGACAAAGCACCGCAACGCTTGCAACTTTCATGCCAAAATCCTGGAGTACCTTCGCCAATTTAATACGCTCACAGTTCTCGTCGATCACATGTTTGCCTCCTGATAAACCAAAAACACCAGTAGAAACAGATCCACTAACACCCATGGAACACACATCTTGGCTCATGGATGAGTAAGATGGTGAGTTAGCAGATGGTGGTGGTATGTCTGATGCGTTAGATGTTGTTGAATTCGTTGTTGTTGATGTAGTTGTATTTGTTTGTCCATCATTATTATTTGTAGTGGTAGCTGTATATCCACCCGTAATATTTGTATTGGATCCTGATGTATTTGTTTGAGTGTTGGTGTCATTAGCAAAAGACACTGTGCTTGCAGTAAGCAATAAGCCTACTAATAGTATTAATATTATGTTGTCTTTCATTTCCCCTCCA
>Ga0209232_1001705_pt1 | contig 11575 bp, 5 predicted proteins | sample ETNvirenome_2_60_FD_184066 | JGI IMG/M metagenome (GOLD analysis project Ga0209232, IMG submission 184066) | Marine viral communities from the Pacific Ocean - ETNP_2_60 (SPAdes) (version 2) | ecosystem: Environmental > Aquatic > Marine > Oceanic | place: Pacific Ocean | collected 2013-06-22
AACGGCACCGTTTACGTTTGCATTACCACCTACTGATTTTACAGTGTAAAAATTATTTCTTAAACTAAAGGCTTGATCAGGTGCATAAGAAAACAAACTAACCCAACCTTGAGCTTTTTCATCAAAATTAAGTGTTTTAAAACTATTAGAACCTTGAAGAGATATTAGATATTCTTTAGAATAAATATCATATCCACCTATTATTTTTCCTACACCTTGAATATTGTTTACCCTACTTAGTTCTTGTCTAAAAAAAGTTTTCATACCATATTCAGAGATAGGTGTAATGCTTCCTCCGCTTAGTTTTAATATAGCGCTATTATTTGTGTCAGAAAAATACTTATTAAAGCCATATACAGCAAAACTTTCTGGGTTTGTAGATATACCATATTTACCCGGATAAGGTTGTATAGTTCCTATTACCACATTGCTAGCTGTTACAGCACTGCCTCCTTCGGCCGTAAATATAGCGTCTTTATCTATTAAAGCTCTACTACACTTAAGTTCTTGTAATATATTTAAATTAGTATCTTCAGCGTAAAGTTTTTGAATACCACCATTAGCAGGATCTGTTGCTTTTGTTATGTCCTCAGCAACAGAAAAAACATTAGTTCTATTTATACCTGTTCTAGAATTAAATATTCCAGAGTAAATCAAGGCATTGAATCTTCTAGTAGCCCTTGGTTCATCTTCTACTATGTAAGCTTTAGCTCCAAAATCTACAGTAGTATTATTATAGCCACCTCTAATTCTAGATTCTTCAAGTATCCAGTTAAAAGAGTTTTCAGTTAAAAGCGGCAGTACGGGAAAGCCACCGTTAACGCTTGATGGAACACCTCTAGATCCATTATACAAAGGAAGTTCAGAGGCGTTACATATCTTTTTAAGAATAAAAGTGTTAAAATATTTTACTTCTAATATTGCACCCATATTTAATTATTACTTAATTTTTTTTTAAATTACTTTATGTAATTGAAAATGTTAATTCACCTACAAAGTTTGGAGCAGGGTTTATTTCCTGTGAATCAAATCCTCTAATGTTGTTGTTCCAAGCACTATATGTTGCGTTGCCATCACTAGATGTACTACTACCACTGCCTGCCGGCATCCACCAAGTATTATTAAAAGCACCTATAGCACCAACTCCCAACTCAGCCTGTTCTTCGTCACGAACTGCAAATCTAGTAGCTGCTCTACTACCAGTAGCCCAAGGACTGTAAACATAATAATGAAAAGCTCTTTTGTAGTGCTCTGCACATATTGTAGTTTCGCAGCCAGGACTTTGTACAGTAGGAGTAACTAAATCATCTTGAAATAAAGGATAGAAATACCATGGATTTAATTCGTCGCTGCTTGTTGATCCTCTATTTACATCTACAGGGTATTGACTAGCGGTTTTAGTAGATCCACCATAAAATCTAATTAAATCACCTGCTCTCCAGTATTTTGAATCTGCATATGGAACTTGACTTTGCCCACCATATAAAGCGCTATTATCTATTTGTTTTATTTCTCCTGTTTCAGGATTAAAGTAGGAAACAATAGGGCCTCTATGTCTATAAGGACCACCATTATTATAAATATATATTGTTTGATTTCCATTAACATTTTCAACTAACGGAAACCCATATCCACTTCCAAAATTTCCACTTGCCCCACCAACAAGCATACCATTAGCTGGATCTCCTACGGGTGTTCTAGGCTCGGGAGCAAGAGGTCCTATTTCTGGCGGATAACCTTTAAGACAAGTACCTACATTACCTTGTATGCTCTGCAGATCTAAAAAACACTGACCTCTATCTGAACCTCCTGTATAAGTATTTGAAGCAACAATAGCGGTCCCTATTATGTGTGGAGAATTTCCAAAGGTACCTGGGGCAGGAGTAAAGCCTCCTCTAAAATTTGTTTGAACTTTATGTCCTTTTGAATTAGGATTTATAAGAGGTATTTCAATATTACTGTTATTAAAATAACCACCAGGACCTATCATGGCTCTAGAAGGAGCCCTAGTTCCATAACCATCTGCACTACCATATTTATCATTCCTTTCACCACTAGATGTGTTTCCATTAGACAGCATTCCTCCTGCGTATATGTATACTCCAGCAGAAAAATTTGTTGCGCCAGGATCATCTTTATCTATAATAATCATCGTTGCTGGAAAACTAGAAATAAAATCATGTTGGTTATTAGTCCAAACTGGAGCTCTAAAACCACACTCTCCACACAAGTTCTGTAATCCACCCCAATAGCCAAAGACATCACGATCCCTAAAACTACCCCATTGAGTTGGTCCAGCTACAGCCGGCGAGTTGTTAGCCAAGGGTCCAAAGCCTCCACTAAACACGGTGGATGTGCTTCCTCTACCTACTTGAGCTGTAAAAACTTTATTGTATACTCTTCCTTGAGTAGGTATTTGAAGTCTCATGTCTATGAAAAACTTAACGTCAGTAAAGTCCGCGGCGTCTTCTAGTCTAACTGTTACATAGTAAGTGGTAGATGGTAATTCACCAAATATGTCAATAGCGTAAAAAGGATTTCTTACTAATTTCAATTTCTGCCTTACATTTCCAGGTTGTGTAGTTTTAAAAACAAGAAAAGGTATTTTTTGAAATACAGATAGATCAGAATTTGCATTAAATTCAGGTCCAGAAAAACTTTGTGTAGAAACTCTAAAAACAGTTGCTACTCCACCGAATTCAACACCACCTATATTTAGTCCCTGATATGGATCTCCTAAAGAGTTTATTGGACTTACATCTCTTTTAGCAAGCAAATTAGCACCTGTTACATTAGCAGCGCCATTATCAAAAATTACTTGCGCAAAATATTCATTATTTGAAATATTGCCAGCATTGGGATTTGTTTCTATTGTAAACTCTAAATTATTAGGTAGAGGTTGCGCGTTTGGAAATGCAACAGTATCATCTGAAAACGTTTGTCGAACCGCACCACTACCCGCGCCCGCAGCATTGCTACTGAATGTTTCAACATAATTAACATTAGGTGGTTCATTTCCTAAAAAAGCTTGTTCTACAAACTCAAAATCAAGACCACCGATAGATCCTCTGAAAATAAAAGTAAATTCTCTAAGAGGATTTGAACTACTGCCAGGAGCGTTATACATGTAATATACATTGTCCCAGTAATCAGGTTGACCTTGATTGTCGCTTCTTGCTTTTATTTGCCAAGGTCCAGTTCCTGCTGATGGTGTTCCAGTGCTTGTATCTTCGAATATAAAATATTCTCCAATTGTATCGCCATCTACAGCTCCAGCTACTTTATTTCCATTTCCGTCTCTTACTTCGATCATGTCAAAATAATCAGTTGTGCCAGGGGTGGTTGAAAGAGTTATAGTTTGACCAAAAGAATCTAAAAGAGTAATACCATTTCCCGCTAAAATAAAACCATTTTCAGGTAATCCTTCTGTAAAAATAGGATTCCAATCTATGCTTGCTGGACCTGTTTCACCTTGGTTGTTTATAATAGCAGAATTAAGATCTGAAATTAGACCTGCTGTAGTTGTTTCCCAGTATATATCTAAAGCGCTTTCTGTTGGTTCTGTTTCATAAACAGCTAGATACTGAATACCAGGTGTTTTTAGTTTAAAATCACTAGCAACGCCGTCTGTTTCAACAAACTGAAATTGAGTTGTAGGCTCATAATTAATCGCAAAAGGAGTTGTATCTTTTCTTTGTAGAGTGATTACTGTTGGCACTGCAGGTGCAACAGGAGACACAGTGAGGACGTACATTTCTTCTTCTATACCTGTAGCATAAACTCTCATTCCAGGCAATATAGTTCCTTGAACTGAAGTTATGTCAATACTTAGCTGTGGGCCCAATGGCGAAAGCGCGCTAGCTTGAGTTCCTGAGTCTTGAGGAGTAGTTGGAAAAACAGGCTGTGTTGTACTTTTTGCCCCTCTAGCGCTGCCTATTAAATAATCTGTAGTAGATATTTGTCCTATTAATTTTTCTGTTGTTATTCTAGCTATTAAAGGATTAGACTCAAATGCGTAAAACTGAGGAAAAAGATTTGGTTGAGCTGGTTCAACTGGATTATAATCAAACAAATCATTCATAGTAGATATAGTAGAAACTGTATCTGATATGTTTCCAGGATAAAATTGACTATTTCTTTCACCTATAACATTACCGTCTAAGTTTTGAACTCTACCGAATAATCTTATAGAACTTCTAAATTGTTTTTGTTCAGGCCCTACTTCTGTTAAATCTCTAGGTATTTTATTTATATTATCGTTTATTAAAGCTATGTGTGAAGTAGTTCCTAGTTCTTTTGTTTGATCGTCAGGATAAGAAGACATAATACCAGGCGAGTATACATTGTAATAATCTTGCTCTGTTTGTTTAACTACAACTTTATAAGAATACCAACCTCCAGGATTATATAACGGACTAGTTGGATCACCATTATATATATTTTCATTTATAGGTTTATTAACTCTTATTTTTAAAGAATTACCTGGCCAATCATTTTTACCTAACTCTTCATCTACATAAGGACTGTAAAGGGTTGATCCTTTGCTAACTTGCCCATCTATAGTTATTTCATCTGTGCTATCAGATAATATAACACTCGACTGTCTTCCATATCTGTCAGAAAAAACAAAACCAACCTGATAGTTTCTATTACCTTTAACAGAACTGCTTGGATATTCTACTATAGATGTATTATTTTGAACATCTCCACCTGGTTCAAAAATTAAAATAACTGTACCAGCCGGCAACGTAACTGTATTTGTTAACGTTATGTCAGCTGTTCCTGTAGCAGTGTTATTAGTAGTGCTAGCTACCTCTGTGCCCTCTGGTATTATAGCGCCATACGTTGGAGATGTGCATATCATGCCTGGGAAAAAACCTCCTTGACCTCCTGTTGGAACTTTAGTTACTTGTATTGTTATAGTACCTGGTGCTCCTGTAGAGGTTCCTGGGTATGTTGCGGCTCCAGCTACATAGCTAGCAGTCATTTCATTTACCTCAAAATTAAATTTAGGAGTACATGCTATATTGTAATCTAGCGAGCTTGGCGGTGTTATTTTATTTATAAAATTACCATATATAACTCTATTTCCAGAAACTTCTTGAGCTAATGCTTTAACAGGTATTTTATCATAAACTCTTACGAGTTCAGATTCAGGAAGAGTTTTAATAGGTTTTATAGATTTATATTGATAAGTGTAATAATATGGATCACCTATTATTAAAAACACATCATCATCTAAATTCGTTAAAGAATTAGATATTTTTATTGTTCCAGAAGATGGATTACTTGGATCATCTGGAGTAAATCCAGGATCCACTACTGTAGTTCCAGCTGGTATGCCTTGACCAGTTACTGAATCACCTATATTTATAGCGCCTTTTACGTTATCTATAGTTATAATTGCGCCCCCACCAAAAGCTGGTTCATTAGTTAGGCATGTTCCTGCTGAATTATTTATTTTTTCAATAGGTATTGTTTCTACAACTTTAACAGCAATAGCATCTGACTCTTTGTATAATATATCTATTTCAGATATTTTTAAAGCACTTGTTAAATCGTAATTTAAATAAGGTAAAGGTATTCTTAAGCCTATATCGTTTACTTTATTTTCTACAAAATAAACTATCGTACTTCTATAAGCGTCACTTTGATCTTCTTTCTCGGGATTATTTGCTTCTAATCTAGTTAAAAAATAACCATCTTGTTTAGGTATAAACAGAGTTTGAGTAAAAGGTGAAAATATAGAATATTCGTTGTCTACAAATTTAAATCTATACGCAAATCTTACAAATTTATCTTCTAAAAATTCAGGATCTCCAGAAAAAGTTGCATCATAAAAAGGATTAGGATTAATTACTATAGTTTGCTGGCTTTGAACTGTTATAGAAAAAGCAGCCCCAGCGGCATCTTGAATTTCTATTTGTGTACTAGTAAAACTTTTTAAAAACCCTCCTGTATCACTAAGAGTTCCATCTACTGTATTTTTTAAAAAAACTTTACACGCATCATTACCGTAAACAGTGGAACCCGCGCCAGCAATAGAGTTTAATTGACCAGTTATAGATCCTTCCGCTATAGATATAGTTGAGCCTACTTGAGGAACGCCACCACCTGTGGTTATACCTCTACAAGTTCCTCCATTTGGAAGAGCTAAACTACTTACGTCTTTCATTGTACACTCTCCAGCGCTAACATTAGGAAAACCAGAGCCGCTAACATTTACAACTTCTGTATACAATTCCATAGGTTGATACGGGTTGTATTTTGCTACTGATATTTGATCTTCAGTTGTGTAGTATGTAGGATTTGAAGTACCAGCTGAAGGATTTGCTAATCTAGTATTTATTACTCTTGGTTGGTTTCTATTATCTGTAAAAAATAATAAATCATCTAAAACGTTTACACCTGTTATTAGGTGTGTTGTAGAGAAATTTAAAAAAGCTCCTTTTACTAAAATAGTTGTTTGATTTGAAAGCTCATTGTAAGAAGCTATAAAGTTTCCAGCTGATGGATTGTATGTAGGATTATTGTAGTCAGATGTGTCTGTGTAATTTGTAAAAAATAAATAAACAACGCTATTTACTTCATCTGCAAAGTGTCCAATACAAATAGAATTTGAATATTGACTTGATTCCTGAAAATCAGCTACAACAGTATTTCCTAAGACATTTTCTAAATTACCTACATCAGCACCTTCTGATTTGCTTATTTGAGCGTTTTGAGCATCTCTATATTCACCATTAGGCACTATACGAGCATCCAAGTCTTTATTCATCTTGGACTTTAAAAAAGTATTTTGAACTTTAGCCATTAAATTTTAGTGTTTTATCCATTTAGATTTACCTCTCATTACTTGAACTATTTCATCAAGTTTGATATTAGATAATCTTATTTTAGCATTTCTAAGCTTAGCACTTCTATCTCTTTTGAGTCTTTGAACCATTCCTTCTGATTGATTTGCTCTAGTAGAAACTATATTGTATAGTATAGAAGCATATAATGCATCCTCGGCCATCTTAGGCACCTTAGAATCGCCATCATAAGCTAATCCATCAGAAATATATTCTAATACTATTATTTTATCTACTAAGTTACTAGAAAAAGATATTTTACCTTCTCTATAATTACAATCAAACCAACCATTTCTTTGAGCATATTGAGGCAACATACCATATTGTTGACCGTAAAAAATATTAGTTCCAAATCCATAGTAATTAGCCCAATAAGCATAGTCATCTAAGTTATTAAAAAACTCTTGACTAATAATTTTATTGTTTGCTTTTTTCCATCTTTCTTCAGTAATAGAAGTTCCTTGTATGTTTGAGCCAAAATTGTCTTGAACTGGAACCCCTGCAGCGTCTTGAACTGGATTTTCAAATGGACTAGTTGTCAAGTTGTTAGCTGGATATATAGGTATTTTAATGCCTAACTGATCTATATAGCAAACACTCACGTAATTAACGTAATCTTGAGGAAGAACAACATTTAAAGTTGCTGGAACTGTTAACTCTTGAGATTTTATACTTTTAAGAGTATCATAACTAAACTCTTGCAAAGATCTTTTTGCAAAAAATAGCACATCTGATTTATTAGCTTTTTGAAGTATTTTACCATCTCCGACATAACCAACCATGAAGTTATCTATAGCATCATTAAGTGTTATATACTCATAGCCTCCATAATTATTCTCAACAGTGCTTCCAAAAGCATCTTGGTTTCCATAATTACCACCGTCTAAGGTTTTTAACTGAACAACAATATATTTTCCTAAAGGTATTACAACAGGAACTGTACTTGTGCCTAAAGATATAACGTTATTAGATACACTATAAGCTGTAACATACTCTTGAAAACTACCAGGAAGACCGTTGTCGCTAATGTATATTTTAAAATTATTTAAAAAATAATCTGTATCTGATGGATCAAATGATCCAAAAATAAGATTTGTTTCAAAAGTAGTAGTAAAATTAGATTCACCATCAGGGTTTGTAACTTGAAAAACCTGAGCTCCTTGGTAGTACTGTTGATTAGTCTCTGTGTTTAATGTACCTATATTGCTTGTGCTTCCGTAACTCATTTATTTAAGATTTTTCATTAGCTTCTACTTGTTGCGACTCTTGAGCAGCAACTTCTATTACAGTAGGATCATTTATAATTACTCCCGCATATTTTAATATACCCATAACAATATTAAATTCTTCTGAAATATCTAACTGAAAATTATTAGAAGAACTTGGATTAAAAGCATAAGCACCGCTACCTAAAGTATTGAAAGCCCATACAGGTGTAGTAGGAGCAAATATACAATTAACTTTCACCGCATCTGGGTTTGGACTTATTGTTAAAAAAGCAGAAATAGCTTGATTAGAAGTTCCAAATTGATATGCGAGTGGATATTTTTTTGTAGGTGATGTTAAATTAGATCTTATTATTTTATCGTAATTACTTTTTGAAGTTAATTCTGTAATAGAGTCAAAAGAAGGTTGACCAGAATAAGAAGAAATTATATTACCTAGTAAATATATTTTATCATTTGTCTGCGCAAAATTAGTATTCCATGTGTTTGAAAGTGAATCATAAGAAAAATCTATTTCTCTTTCAAAAGGATATAATTTATATCTATTGTTTTCAAATATATTAAAAAACTCTGTATCGTTTTGAGTATTGTTTTGGTTTTGACGATTTAATTGATTACCATCTGGAAAATAAGACTGAAATATTTCATTTTGTACCAGTTGAGCTAATCTATTAAACTCAGCAGGTGTTACATAACCTCTTTGCTCTTTGTTTAACACATACAAGACTGTTTGATATACTGTATTTATGCCTACTGCCATATTAATTTTTATTTATACTATAAAGGCGGCCGTAACCGCCTTTTATTAGTATCACTTGTTTTTATAGTTTTTTATCTATAGATTTATAGATCTCAACACCTTCGTCTGTTTTTAAGAAAGCAGCAAATGCTGAGTAAGGGTTTTCATCAAAAGGCACGTTCATTAGTTTTCTACCGTTTGTTCCCCATGTAAATGTTCTTTGATCGCCTGATAATCTAATTATTCCAGCTTCTTCTGCCCTAATAGCAACGTTTCTTAATTGAACGTTATCATCATTAGCTAAGTTAATAAATAATTGAGGATTACTTCTAGCAAACAAAAGCAAATCTCTTTTAAGTTCTTTGGAACTCATTGAGTTAACTTTTGAACCAATCTCAACTCTTAAAATAGCTTCTGCTTGATCTATGTCAATATTTCTAGCAGCATTCATAGCATCAATTTGAAGATCTAAAATACCTAAATCATCGGCAGCTTCTTCAACAGCACTAAACTCTTCATATATTCTACCTTTTAATGGATGGTATAAAGAAAGCAGTTTTTGTAGGTTTTGTTGTTGCTTTTTTACTTTTAAAGTACCTTCTCTAAATCTAATATGACCCATAGTGCACTCACCTTTTTGTTCATCTACAAAAGGCGAATCTTGATTCGTAGCATATCTTAGCTCTCTTTGTACTCCGGTTTTTTCGTCAAAATATAATAATGAGTGCTTTCTAGTATGCTTACCTGGAATAGTTAAAGTTAAAGGATTTTTATTTCCTTTTAAATAATAAACTCTATCTTTAATTTCCCACGCGTTTTTTGTGGGTTTAGGTGGTGTTTTTGTAACCACTTCCTGAGGTGCAACCTCAACAGTTTCTACTGCTGTAGCTTTTTTAGCCATAATATAATAAAATTAAATAGTTAATAAAAAACCCTAGGGCTACGCTCACTGTGTAGCCCATGGGGTTTAATTTTAAGGTAATTAGATACCTTTGAATAATACAAAGTTGTTAGCAGCTTGCACGACTAAACATCTTTCTGATAGGAAGTTTACTTCCATAGCGTCAAGAGTAGATGTAAATGCGCCTCCAGCAGAACCAGTCAACCAAGACTTCATACGACGATCATCAGCTTGTGAAGCTCTGTATCGTACGTGTAAGAAAGGTCTACGGATGTTAGTTCCTAACACTTGATCGTATACAGTTGATGTTCCAGCAGGTACTAATACACCTTCAATAGAGTTGATTCCATCAATAGCGCCACGAGTTGAAGCATCATTTAAGTATTTCCAATCAGTTTTGTAGAAATCGTAAGATCCTCTGCGGAAACCACTAAATCCAAGATTCAATGCCATTTCCTCAGAGTTTTCAAATAAACCAAATGCAGTACCACCGGCAGTTCCACCAGAGATTGCAGCTAGCATATCATCAAAATCTAAAGCAGTTTGTCTTTGTAAGAAAAGCATGTTTTCTTCAATAGCACCTTGAGTATCTAAGTTTTTCAAAATGTCATCAAAGTCACTGATTCCTGCAGCAGCAGTGAATCCTACTTGCACGTTACCACGATCTTGAATAGCAGCAAATAAACCTTCACTACCAGGCAGTTTAGCTGGAGTTGGAGCTGCTAGATTTGATCTTTCAGACTCTACCATTGCCATTTCTAAGTAATCTTCAAAACGTAGTCTTGTTTCAGACTCAGCTTTTAAATACCACAAATATCCAGAAGTTCCATCTTCAGTAGCAACTTCAACCCATCCAATTTGAGCCATATCAGAACCAGATACTACGTATTGATCTCTAATGATTAATGGCGTGTTTGAAAACTGAGTTAAAACAGGCTCAACGCTATTTCTCTCTTGTGACAATCCAGTACCACCTTGAACCATAGAAGTTCCTTTTTGGTAAGCAGAACCGTATACAAATATTTTTAGTCCTGCGTTAGCAGCACCAAAAGTAGTTGCTATTACAGCACCGTCAAAAGCACCAACAGTAATAGTGTTAGGACCAGCACCAGGAGTAGAAGCAGTAACTAAAGCTTTTGCTTCAATACCAGTTACAGGATCTAAAATTACTATGGTATCATTTACAGACATAACATTTTCTACACCAGCTGGAATAGTAAGTGTGTTTGTTCCAGCGGCTCCAGTTAGTACGTCATTATATGAAATATGTAATCTGTTTTGTTCAGACCAAATTACTTGATCAGATGTCATTGGCATTTCAGCGCCAACCATGCGCAAGAAACCGGACAACGTTCTGTTTCCATAACGCTCTACTTCTTGTTCATAAATTTCAGGTAGGTACTGCTGAGCAAACGTGTCAGTGTTACCAGCTCCACCATCGTTAAATTTTAGGTAGTTACTATTTAAAATCTCTTGTGTTTGAGATGGAATAATACTACCAAATTGAGGAGATAAACTCATAATTTTAAGTTTTTATTAGTTAAATTTTTTAGTTTTTATTTTAAGTTTTGTAGAATCAGCACCTGAAATAGCTCTAACTTTAAAACCGCCAATAAACACATCACCTTGAGTAGTTCTAGCTTTAGTGTCACTCAGGTTTTTTGATTTGTTTATAACGTCTTTTACTGCGTCTGCTTTTCCTTGCTCATAAAAATGAGCGGCAATCTTATCTACATTTTCAGCAGCATAAATAGCCTTGTGATAACCATTAACATCTTTAACATTACCATTTTCGTCTAGGAACTTCCCAACGAGGTTTGTTATATTAGACTGGTTTTCTGCAACTTTATCTTTG
>Ga0209232_1001706_pt1 | contig 11573 bp, 13 predicted proteins | sample ETNvirenome_2_60_FD_184066 | JGI IMG/M metagenome (GOLD analysis project Ga0209232, IMG submission 184066) | Marine viral communities from the Pacific Ocean - ETNP_2_60 (SPAdes) (version 2) | ecosystem: Environmental > Aquatic > Marine > Oceanic | place: Pacific Ocean | collected 2013-06-22
GGCGGGGGCAGCGGCGCTTTCGCTGCGCTCGATGATCTTGTCGAGCTCGCCGCGGTCCAGCCACACGCCGCGGCACTGCGGGCAATAATCGATCTCGATTCCCTGTCGCTCCGACATCGTCAAATTCACGCGGCAGGTCGGGCAAAGCAGCCCTGGGGCATCGGTCACGGATTTTCCTTTCCTTCGGGGGTAACGCCGGGTCCAACGCAGCAGGGGCGCCGCGCGTTCCGCCTCACCTAGATGGCGTTTTCCAGTCAAACGGCAAGGGTGCCTCGCGAAAGGCAAAGCGGTCGAGGTGCCGCGCGACGGCGCCCTGCAATCCTTCCAGCTGCGCGGCGACGCTGGCGTCGATGCGGACCGACAGGGCGTCGGGTCCGGCATCGAAAGTCACCAGCGCATCGTCCGGCCAGTCGGCGCCGCGGGCGTCCTTCGGAAAGGTCACGGTGCCATGCTCGGCGGTGAAGTTGACGGGCAAATTATGCTGCCAGTGCTTGCACAGCTGTTGCAGATATTTGCTGGCGTGGGCGGTCGGCACCGCCGCGATGGCGCTGACCGCCATCACAGCCGCTCGATCTTTTGCGCCGCCTCGTCGATCAGCGCGACAATGTCGTGCAGCGCCGCCTTGTCGAGGTCGCGGTCGCTCAGCCGGTCGAGCAGTACCTGGCGCAGATTGCCCATCGCGCGGCGGATTGATGCCGAATCGGTGCGCTGCGTTTCTTCGCCGACCGCGGTCAGCCGCGCCATCGCGGCATCGACGGTTTCGGTGTTGGCTGCCAGCTCGGCGCGTCCGGCATCGGTGATCGCGAACAGCTTTTTGGCGCCCTCGCTCTGCTGCGCTTCGATCTGGCCCATGTCATCGAGCATCGTCAGCGTCGGATAGATGACCCCGGGGCTGGGCGCATAGGCGCCGCCGGTCAGCTCCTCGATCTGGCGGATCAGGTCGTATCCGTGGCGCGGTTCGTCGGCGATCAGCTTTAGCAGCACCAGCCGCAGCTCGCCGCTGTCGAACATCCGCCGCCGCTCACCGCGTTCGCCCCGGCCACCGCCACCGCGTCGGCCGCCAAAGCCGTGGCCGAAGCCGTGACCAAAGCCGCGCCCGCCGCCGCGATACATCGCGTGCCGCCCGCCGCACCCACGGCCCGTCATTTTTGCATAGAAAATCATCATCGTTCCTCTGTGTGATTCTTGATGCGTCTAAGATATATCTTAATGCGAATTTTGCAAGACACGGACGTCACGCTGCGCGGCACTTTCGCCAACTTCCGCCGCGCGCCTTGACTTCCGCGGGTTTCCGGCTATTAGCCGCCCCGTGTTGCCGCGGGTCCGCGCTATGTGGATTTGGGGCAATTCCGTCCGAGACAGTTGGTGCAGGGGATTTGCCCTGCTTAATTTCCAGCCGAGACGGGGAACAGTCTTTTTCGGTCGCCCGCCTGCGCGTTCAGGCGACGCGTCTTGACCGACCCCTTCGGACATCGTTGCGCAAATGCAGGCGAGCCTTGGCTCGCATCGGCATTTGCGTGTGTTAGCCGCCCGGCGGCTCCCGGCGTTTCGGCGCCGGTGTATCCGGGCACAGAGTGGAGTATAGGCATGGATCGTACGGAAAAGGCCGAAGCCGTATCCTCGCTGAACGCTACGCTGGCATCAGCTGCCTCGGTTGTGGTCGTCCGCAACCTGGGCATGACCGTCGCTCAGTCGACGGTGCTGCGCCAGCAAATGCGCGACGCAGGAGCCGACTTTCGCGTCACGAAGAACCGTCTTGCCAAAATCGCGCTCGACGGCACGTCCTATGGCGGGATCGGCGAACTGCTGACCGGCCCCACCGCCCTGGCTACCTCGACCGATCCGGTCGCGGCGGCAAAGATCGCGGTGGAATTTGCCAAGACCAACGACAAACTTGAAATCGTTGGCGGCGGCATGGGCGACGTGGTGCTCGACGTGAATGGCGTGAAGGCGCTGGCTTCGCTTCCCTCGCTCGACGAGCTGCGCGCCAAGATCATCGGTCTGGTGCAGGCTCCGGCCACCAAGGTTGCGCAGATTGCCGCAGCCCCGGCGGGCCAGCTGGCGCGGGTTTTTGGCGCATATGCCGCCAAAGAAGCAGCGTGATTTTCGAACTGAACTGAAACTTACTGCCGGGACATCCCGGTTTTGATGGAGAATGAACATGGCTGATCTTGCAAAGATCGTTGAAGAACTGTCGACGCTGACCGTCCTCGAAGCGGCTGACCTGTCGAAGATGCTCGAAGAAAAGTGGGGCGTTTCGGCTGCTGCTGCCGTTGCTGCCGCTCCGGCTGCTGCCGCTGCTGGCCCGGCTGCTGAAGAGCAGACCGAATTCGACGTCATCCTGACGGGTGACGGCGGCAACAAGATCAACGTGATTAAGGAAGTCCGTGCGATCACCGGCCTGGGTCTGGGCGAAGCCAAGGCGCTCGTCGAAGGCGCGCCGAAGGCGATCAAGGAAGGCGTGAACAAGGCTGAAGCTGAAGAGCTGAAGGCCAAGATCCTCGCTGCCGGCGGCACCGTCGAACTGAAGTAATCGGTTTGATGGGTCCGGTCGGTTCATCCGACCGGCTTCCAGCATAAAGAAAGGGCGGCGCCGCGAGGCACCGCCCTTTTTTTGCGTGGTGAGGGATCACCACGCAGTTGCCGGGGCGCTCAGCCTCGCGAAAATCCCGGGCGGAAGGTCGTGGCGGTCTGCGCGCGGGCCGGTTCGGGGCGGCGCACCTCCTGTTCCTGTATCACCGGCGCCGGGCGCTGCGCGATTTCCCACGCGCTGACGGGCTTGCGGGTCATGTCCTTCTGCGCGCCAAGCGTTTCGTCATAGGCGACGCGTTCCTGACGATCGAGGAAGCGGGCGCGCTTCAGACGCTTCGACAGCGTCGCGAACGGGTTGTCCGGGGTAGGGCCCGTCATCGCCATCGCTTCATGGCGTCCCATGCTGCCGCTGGGCGCTGCGGCAAAGGCGGGCGTCGTCCGCGGCGCGATGGCTGCCGGCGCGCGCGGCGCATAAGCGGGGGTCACCCACTGCGGCGCTTCGGGCGCGACTGGTGCGCGTGCCGCGATCGGATCGAAGCGCGGGGCCGGGGCGTCCCGGACGACCTCGTCATAGACGATCTGGTTGGCCGCGCGGCGGCGGCGGGCAAAGGCCAGACCGGCCCCGCCGATCAGTAGCAGCGCCGCGGCGCCGCCAGCGATCTCCCAAGGAAATTCACCGCCCGTCGCGGCCACGGTTTCGGTGGGCGCCGGAACGGGTTCGACCATGGGTTCGGTCGTCGCCGCCATCGGCGCGGCGATCGGCGTGATTTCGGCAACCGGGGCGCTGTCCGCCACCGGCGGGGCGACTGCGGTGGCCGCGACCGGAGTGGCGGCAGCGCGGCTGCGCTGCGCGGTGCGCGCGGCGCGGGTCGGTGCGGGCGTTTCCGCCCGCGGTGTGGCGCGCGGCGCGGGGGCGGTTTCGGCGGGCGCGATGTCGAGCGGCACCCGGATAACCGGCGCCGGGGCAGCGGTCTGCGGCGCCGCCACGGGGGCGGGCGCGCTCGGCTCGGCGACGGTGGGCGGGGTTTGCGGTGTCGGTGCCGTCGGCGCAGCGACCGGCGGGGTCATCGTGATGGTGGGCACTTCCTGGGCGAAAGCACTGGGGGTGGACAGAACCAGGAACGCGGCAATCGCGCTCGTGGCGGGGCGGGAGAGGGCGATATTTTTCATCATAGTGAAGGACGAACGAACCGCGCTGGAAAACCGCTGCCCGAGCGTCTCCCTTTCCGGGACGAGCCGTGGCTGCCGAACGGCATGGCGAAGATTCCGCCGCTATTGGTCGCGCGCAGCGACCGGGTTTGCGACCGGACGCATGGCGCGGCCGTGGAGCGATAGGTCGAAAAAGGCCAAGTTTTTCAGGTGTGAAATACAAAAATGACAATGGCTTTGCGGTTTGGCGTCGTCCGGCGTCACCATTTCGTCATCGCGGCGCAACTTCGCCATGGTCAACGCGGGCCATGAAAACGACCGACCTTGCACCCACCCGGCTGCCGACCCATCTGCGTGAAACGCAGCGCCTGTTGTTCATCGCCAAGCACGCCCGCTGGACCGGCGGTCTGCATGCCGACGACGGCAATCATGCGCTGTACCACCGCGAAATGCGCGAGACGCTGGAGGGGCTCGGCATCGAACTGCTGATCGCCGACAGCTATGCCGCGCTGTTCGATCGGCCCGCCGCCGATTTCGTCTTCCCGCTGCTCAATCGCGGCGGCTTCTTCAATTCGGAAATGCTGCTGCCCTTGCTCTGCAACCAGCATGGCCTGCCCTATCTCGGCGCCTCGCCGATCGTGCGCGGGCTGTCCGACGACAAGCATCTGACCAAGCTGGAGGCCGCGGCACGCGGGGTGCCGACCGCGCCGTGGGCGCTGTTCCGCCGCGGCGCGCCGATCGACGTGGCGCGCTGTCCGCCCGCCCGGCGCTGGGTGATCAAACCGAACAACAGCTCGGCGTCATGGGGCGTCCGCGACGCGCACGACCGCGTCGAACTGGCGCAGTCGATCGCCGAGATCCACGCGCTCGACCATGACGCGCTGGTCGAACCCTTCATCGACGGCAGCGATATCGAAGTGCCGGTGATCACGCTGGACGACGAACCCGCGATGCTGCCGATGATGATTTTCGAGCAAGACGATCCCACCCAGCTGCGCACCTATCAGGAAAAGCGCGATCTGGTCGGTAACGTCGGCTATTGCATCAAGCGCCTCGACGATCCGCTGATCAGCCGCCAGGTCGTCGAATATACCCGCCGCATGGCCGATGTGTTTCGTCCCTTCGACTATGGCCGCTTCGAATTCCGCGTCGATCAGGCGACCGGCGACGTGCGGCTGCTCGAGGTCAATCTCAACTGTAACCTGTGGTCGGAAAAGCTGTTCGCGCGCTCTGCGGCGATCGCGGGCTTCACCCACGCGGCGCTGATCGAAACGATCGTCGCCGAAAGCATGATCCGCCAGATCGCTCCGGCGATCGCGCGGCGCGACGCGGCATGATCGGCGCGATCCTGATCCTCGCGGGTCGTCGGCCGGGGGCGGTCGATGCGTTGGCTGTGGCTCATGGCGTCGCCGACAAATGCCTTGTCCCCGTGGCCGGGCGGCCGATGATCGCGCATGTGCTGAGCAGCGCGGCGCGTAGCGCGGCCAAGCAGATATTCATATCCACCCACCACTTGGGTTTGCTCGCCGAGCTGAACGACCCGGTGATCAAATTGTTGGGCAACCGCCTGATCGTCGTGCCCGCCGCGGACAATCTGGCGGACTCGGTTCTGGCGGTCGCGGGTGTTGCGGCCTTTCCTTTGCTGGTCACCACCGCCGACAATTGCCTCCTGACCCCGGAAACGATCACAGAGATTGGGGCCGAAGCCACGCGGCTCGATGTCGAAGCGGGAGTGGCGCTGGCCCGGCGTGAAGATGTTCTGGATGTGCATCCGGAGGGGCAGCGGCGCTTCTACGAATTTTCCGATGTCGCGGTGTCGAACTGCAACGCGTACTGGATCGGTCATCCCGGCGCGCTGCGCGCGACCGAGGCGTTTCGCGGCGGCGGCCAGTTTGTCAAAAAGCCGCTGCGGGTGATGCAGGCTTTCGGGCTGATCAATTTGCTGCGCTTTCGTTTCGGCCTCGGACCGATCCACCATATCTTCGCGCGTATTTCGCGGCACCTGAATCTCGAAGTCGCCCCGCTGCTGGTGAGCAACGGGGCGACGGCGATCGATGTCGACAATGAACGGTCGCTGCGCGTGACCGAGGCGCTGATGGCGCGCGTCAGTCCGCAACCCAGTTGCCGTGAAAGCCGGGCGGAACCCGGTGCGGCAGATGCACGACAGCTTGCGGTGACCCGGTAAAATCATCGGCGTTGAGGATAACCAGCGCGGTCGTCTGGTCGTTCATGTCGACGACCAGGCCGATCAGCCAGCCGTCATCCTCGGCGCCATTGGCGCTGCGCGGGACGAACACGAATTCGCCGGGGTGGCGGCCGGGGCCGAAATCGTGGATGGCGGTCGTACCGCGATCGAGATCGTGACGAAACAATCTGGTGTCGGCAATTTCCATCTCGGCGGTCGCGCGATTGGGTAGCGCAACCGAATAGGCGTAGCGATAGGGCCGCGTCGTCAGTCGCTCGTCATAGCGCGGGAATTCCTGGGGATGATCGTGAAGGACGGCGCGCGTCGTCGTTCCGGCGGCGGGGTCGATCGTCCAGCGTTCCATCCGTGACCGCTCGCTGTCCGGGCCGCGCTTGGAACTCGCGAACATCGTCTCATGCGCCACAACATCGACGATCACCTTGCCGTCCGCGGTTTCATACGCATTGGCGGGGTGAAAGACATAGCAGGGCTCGACCGGCACCCAGACGATCGTATCGCCGCTGCCTTTCCTGGGGAGGAGGCCGACGCGCGCCGGGTGGGCGTCATTCCACGCATAGGGAAAGCGATAGCCCGCGAGCAGCATCTTCATCGAGAAGGTGACCGGCAGGTCGAAAACCAACGCGTAATTTGCGGTGATCGCGCAGTCGTGGATCGAGGGGCCGTCGCTGACCGCGATGGCCTCTTCGCGGATGACGTGCGCGTTGCTGTCCATCACGACGTGCCAGACCTTGTTCGGCTCGTCGCCGCGATAAGTGATCGCGTGCGTTTCGTCGGTGACGGGGTCGTGGTGCGGATGGGCGGTGTAGGCGCCGACGAGGGTGCCGTCGAACGGGTTGTGCGCGATGGTGTTCAGCTCATAGCCCAGCTCGACAGGTTTGCCGCCCGCTTCGACGATCGCGAAGGTGCGGCCGGCGAGACCGACGACATTGGTGTTCGGGGCGTCGTTGCGCCCTTCGCGCGGGCCGGGGGGCAGCGCCTCGCCCAGCATTTCGCAGGCTTCGGCGCCGCGCACCCAGCGATTGCGATACCAGTCGGCCTTGCCGCCTTCGATGCGGATGCCGTGGACCATGCCCGCGCCGGTGAACCAGTGATAGCTGGCGGGATCGGGGGCGACGGCAGGGTTCGGCCCGTTGCGCAGGTAGCGGCCGGTGAGTGTGGCGGGGATCTCGCCTTCGACGCGCAGCCCTTCGAGCGTCAGTTCCTCGGTCATCGGCTGGTGGATGCCGGTCAGGAAGGGGTGGGCGTCGGTGGGGCGGGGCATGCGTTTGCGGTTGAAATCGGCGACTTTGCCGATGCCTTTGACGACGGCGCTGCGGATCAGGGTTTCGACGTTGCTTGCCATGATATTGCTCCTTACGGATGTTGGCGAAAGTGCCGCCCCTCGGCTGGCCGGCAGGCCGGCCGCTCGGGATAAACTGGCCTCCGGCCAGCGTGGAGGGGATTGCGCTGGCGACTCGGAATGTTTACGGTGGCAACATGATCGAACAAGATAACAGTGTCAACATAAAAAGCGACGGCGCGAAAGCGGCGGGCGCTTATCATCATGGCGACCTGCGCGCGGCGGTGATCGCGGCGGGGCTGAAACGGCTGGAGGCGGGCGACGATGGCGAGCTGGGCCTGCGCGCGCTGGCGCGCGACGTCGGGGTCAGCGCAACCGCGCTTTACCGCCACTTTCCGGACAAGGAAGCGTTGCTCGACGCGCTCGCCGACGAAGGGCTGCGGCGCCTCGGCGCGCGGCAGGCACAGGCGTGGCTGAAGGCCGGGGGCGGGCGCAATGGGTTCAAGGCGACGGGCATAACCTATGTCCGCTTTGCCCACGACGAACCGGCGCTGTTCCGCCTGAGCTTTACGCGGCAGATGTCGGCGCGCCACGCCAATGTTGGCGGCGACGGCGGCGAAGTGGCCTATAGCCTGCTCCGCGCCGGGGTGGGTGAGGCGTTGCCGGGGGTTGAAAACCCCGATACGGCGGCACTGCACGCCTGGGCGCTGGTCCATGGCCTGGCGATGCTGATCCTCGACCGGCGGCTGGAGTGGGACGAAGCGATGGTCGAGGAGGTCGTCGGTTTGACCTTTGGTGGGATCGATTGAGCGCCAACGCGATCTGATCGCGCGGTAAAGAGGGGGAGGCGGCGATATGTTAGCGGTTTCTTTCCCTCTTTTCGGCTATCTGGTCTGATGACCCGGTCGCTATCCCCCCGCGTCGAGGCGATATTCTGGTTCCTCCTGACCGCAGCGGGATATTTCCTGCTGGCGAACCTGTCGCTGCATGCGACCAAGGGCGCTGACAATATCGCCGCCATCTGGCCGCCCAGCGGCTATCTTTTGGCGCTGTTGCTGTTGATGCCGGCGCACGCGCGCCTCGCCGCCTTTGCCGGCATGGCGGCGGCGAGCATCGGCGCCAACATGACCCAGGGGATCGAGGCGGCGACCGCCGCCGCCTACACCACCGCAAACGCCGCCGAGGCGGCGATTGCGCTGTGGCTGGTGCGGCGCCGCGAACCCGGCGAAATATCGTTCATGGGGCCGCGCGCGGTCGGGAGTTTTTGCTTCGCAGCCCTGATCGCAAGCGCGGCGAGCGCGGGCATGGCCGCGATATTGACCGGCAACGGGCTCGATTTCTTTCTGTCGTGGATGACGACGGTGGCGCTGGGAATGCTGATCGTCACCCCGCCGATCGTGATGCTGGCGCGGATGGTGCGATCAAACGCACTCAACAATGTGCCGACGGCGATGAAAGCCGAAGCGATCGCGCTGTTGACCATGGCAGCCTTTGTTACCGGCGTGTCCTTTTCGCAGTCCGAATTCCCCGCCACTTTCGCGCCGTGCGTCGCGGTCATTGTTGCCTCGTACCGGCTGGGGCCGTTCGGCGCCGCGGCGGGGATGTTGATCGTCGCGATCATCGCGGCGTTGCTGACCGGGCAGGGCCATGGACCGATTGCCGCGATGGACGCGACGCAAAAGGTCGAGGTGCTGTTCCTGCAATTCTATCTGGTGACGATGCTGTTCGTCGCGCTGCCGCTCGCCGCGCTGCTGGTGGTGCAACGGCGGCTGGCGAAGCGGCTGGAACAGAGCAACCGCTGGTTGCTCCAGGCCGAGGCGGCGGCGCTGGTCGGTCATTGGCGCGTCGACCTGGTGCGCTGGACGATCCAGTGGTCGGACCAGACCTATCGCGTCCATGGGCTGGAACCCGGGATGCCGGTCGATGTCGATTACAGCGTCGCGCAATATCTGCCCGACGACCGGGTGGCGGTGCAAAAGACGTTGGCCGACGCGGTCCGGTCGGGCGAACCGTTCGTATTTCAGGGCCGGATCCTGCGCGCCGACGGTGAAGTCCGGCATGTGAAATCGCACGGGTCGATTGAAAAGAGCCGCGGCGGCAAGGCGATCGGGATTTTCGGGACCGTCCAGGACGTCACCGAGACGGTCGAAAATGCCCGTGTGCTGGAGGCCGCGCGCAGCGCCGCCGAACGCGTCGCCAACACCGACATGCTGACCGGCCTGCCGAACCGCCGCCACACGCTGGCGTTCCTCGATCAGGCGCTGCGGAACGCGATGCAGGACCGCACGCCGCTGGCGGTCGCGATTTTCGACATCGATCATTTCAAGCAGATCAACGACCTGCACGGCCACGCCACTGGCGACAAGGTGATCCGCCGCGTCGGCCAGCGCGCCAAGGCGTCGCTGCGCGAGGATGATATGGTCGGCCGGTTCGGCGGCGAGGAATTCGTCTGCATCTTGCAGGGTCGCAGCGCGCTGTCGGCCGAACTGGTCGCCGAACGGGTGCGCAAGGCGGTTCAGGCCGATACCGACGGCGCGGCCGCTGGTTTGCCGGGGGTCACGGTCAGCATCGGGCTGGCGGTCTATGCCGGCGAGGCAAGCGTCGAAGACCTGCTCCAGCGCGCCGACAAGGCGCTCTATATGGCAAAACGCGACGGACGGAACCGGTTGCGCATGGCGGCGTAAAAGGCGTCCCGCCTTGATCGTTGGCGGCTTAGCCCCCCGGGTCGACGGTCAGCAGGTCGCCGGGCTGGCACTCGAGCGCGGTGCAGATGGCGGCGAGGGTCGAGAAGCGGATCGCCTTGGCCTTGCCGGTTTTCAGGATCGACAGATTGGCGAGCGTGATGTCGACGCGGTCGGCCAGTTCGGTCAGCGTCATGCGCCGGTCGTGGAGCAGGTCGTCGAGCTTGACGATCACGGGCATCAGACGGTTCCTTCCAGCTCGTCGCGCATCGCGGCGCCCTGTTCAAAGATGCCGGCGAGGACGAAGACGAGCAGGATCGACAGCACCGCGTTGAGCGAAAAGTCGAAACCGACGTTATTACGGCCGAACAGGTCGGCCGCCTCGCCCGCGGCGAGCGACAGCGGGATGCCGATCAGTTGCAGGGCGACCATCAGCCAGCCGATGGCTTTGAGCCGCACCGCATTGGCCATCGCGAACGGATCGCCCAGCGCGACGCTGCCGACGATCGCCAACAATTTGCGCATGATGGTCAGGATGAGCAGCAGCGCCACCAGGCCAAGCGCAAAGACGACATAGAGCCATGGATAGAGCGCCGCGGCATCGAGCCCGGGCTTTTCGACCGCAATCTGCTGCGCCACCTCGGTCCAGTAAAAGGGCAGGATTGCCGCCGTGGCGACGAGAATGGTCGCGGCGACGGCGATGAGACCCATGATCAAGAGGATCACCGCGCGGGTGATCAGCAGGACCGGTTGGCTAGATGGGCTTGTCATATCGAACTCCAATATGCGATATATTGAATATCAATATGCTGTATATCGCTTTTCGTCAAGAGTATATCGCTTATCAATAAATCGGGCGTGATCAGCGGCATACCCGCGACCGGGGGCGATCTAGGCGCCGACATCCTGCTTTGGCGGAGGCGCCATTGCTGTTAGGTCTGCGGGCGGATCATGCGAAAGGGAGGATGCCATGCAAGGCGATGCGATGATGGCGCGGCGGATGGTGTTGGCGGCCGCGATGGGCATGGCGGCGCTGGCGCAGGCGCCGTGGGCGCTGGCGAAATTGCCGCGCGGCGGGGTGAAGGGACTGATCGGCGGCGCGTCGGACGGGGCGCTCGACAAATTGGCGCAACCGGGCGCATTTTACCGCGACACCGCGGTGCGTATCCTGTTGCCGGGGGCGGGCGGCAAATTGGCGTCGAAGCTGTTCGGCGTCGGCGACAAGCTGGGGCTCACCACCAACCTGACCAAAAGCCTGAACGATGCCGGCGGGCAGGCGGCGGGCGAGGCGAAGCCGATCTTTCGCGCCGCGATCGACAATCTGCGCTGGACCGATGCGCCGGCTCTGGTGTCGAAAAAGGATGGCGCGACGCGCTATCTGCAGACGAGCGCGGGCGGCGTGCTGTTCACAAAAGTGTCGCCGCTGATCGGATCGGCGCTGGAGAATGTTGGCGCCTATCGCCAGCTCGACCAGCTGGCGAAGGGCAATTCGCTGATGGCGTCGGCGGGACTGACGCGCGACGGGTTGACCCGGTCGGTGACCGAACAGGCGCTGAAGGGCATATTCCATTATATGGCGGGCGAGGAAGCGGCGCTGCGGCGCAATCCGGCGGGGTTGTTGAAGGGGGTGTTTTAGGCGTCTGGATCCCGGATCAAGTCCGGGGTGACGAAAAGAGGAAACGTAGCTTGCGGCCGATTGCGGTCTTAAGCAATCCTCCCCATCGAC
>Ga0209232_1001709_pt1 | contig 11557 bp, 13 predicted proteins | sample ETNvirenome_2_60_FD_184066 | JGI IMG/M metagenome (GOLD analysis project Ga0209232, IMG submission 184066) | Marine viral communities from the Pacific Ocean - ETNP_2_60 (SPAdes) (version 2) | ecosystem: Environmental > Aquatic > Marine > Oceanic | place: Pacific Ocean | collected 2013-06-22
CGGCTTGTAACGGATCACCTGATACCGCTGCTGCGCTTAAATCATTATAAACACCAAACCCCTCTATCTCTCCTTTAGCATCCATTTCTCCTTTAATGGCTTCTGATTTTGTAATCAAACCCGAACTAAACGCTTTATCAAAAATACTTGGGATAGCGGATTGTTTATCACCTAGAAAATCAAGACCTTCTTCTCGACCAAATATTTCTAAATTTGCTTGCTCTCGTTCCGATGGATTGCCAAGCGCAGCCATTCTTTTTAAATTATAAAGTTTCTCAGTATATACACCTTTAGCATTCGCTATTCTCTGGAGTCGTGCTTGTTTTAATATAGATAATCGCTTACTAAAAATTGTGTCTTTGGCTTTAGTATCAAACGATCTTTTAACCACAGGATCGTCAATATTATTAGAGATTTGTGCAAATAACTTTGTAGACCCCGTATTCCAGTTTTCAATCATCGTATTAGGGTTTGTATCGTTTAACGCTGCCAATGTGAGATTTGCCATTTCATAATCTAAAGCATTTTCCGCAGCAGCTAACTCAGCGTTTCTTGTCATCTTTGTTTCCATTTCAAGAAACTTAAAACTTGTTTGCTGTAATGAAGAAAATAAATCGGTTTGCGCTGCAAGACCCATAGATACATTTGATGGACTAGCTTGCACACTAAGCGATCCCGCGCCTGTCTTTGGAGTAATTTGTGTTTGTGATTGGTATGTAGGAACTTTCATGTCTAACCCTAAATCGCGTATTTATTAATCATATACATATCGGTAGCACCAGAAAGTAAGGATTTACCCGCACCCATTCTGCCAGCAATTTTTGCCTGTTCTCCATACATACGGTTCAATTCAGCGTTCATGCGTTGCTGCACTCCTTCTTCTTTTAACTCAGCCTGTCCAACTCTCGCGTTATATTCTCGTGTTTGTATCTCATCATCCGCTTCCGACGCATTTGCCAACGCTACAAGCAAAGGTGTATCACCATCAGCGACCCATCCGTTGTACCGAAAACCCTGTTGTGTTGCTGCGTTTAAGGCTTCAAAATCCTCACGAAATTTCTCTATCTTCACTTTTTCGGTGAAATACAATTGCTCTGACGCTGCATCCGCAGCCATAGCATTCCGTTCATTAATCTTTGCATTATAATCAAACGCTGCTGCTTGTGCTTCCCCTTGAGCAATAGAACTTGCAGCCGATGCAGCCGTTGACGCAACACTTAAAGCTATCTTAATTGGGTTCATTTCTTACCACCGCGTATCTGTAATAATCACTTTTATCTGGACCAAACTTTCGCATTAGTCCTTCGTTTTGAAATCCTAAAAATTCTATTAGACGCTTTGCTTCGTCAAAATCTTTGCGTACCGCTGCTTGTATGCGCTGCCAGCTAGGATGAGAGCGCATAATTTTTCTAAACATTTTGACTATAGTGCGACCCAGCCGGACATTATATTTAGAATCTTGTGTCGAAATAATGACCCATGCTTCCACTAAATGCGGATAAATCTCTATAAACCCGCCCATACCTAAAATCTTACTACTACCATACGCTGTAAACGCAATCGATGTATCGCCTGTGTACGCAGTTACATTCAGAAATCGCGTTTGATCCTGTATAGGAATGACATATGCGCCTTGCATTAACGCTTCGCCCAAATGATCGGGATGAAATGGAACTATAAACATTACTCATCAAACGTCGTTATACGCGGATAAATTGCTAAAACTGTTAGAGGTAAGGCTTGCTCTTGCTTTACCACCACATACCCATCTGTTTCATACCCGCCATCAAATTCCACATCTTTATCGCCAGAGTATAAAGGTACGGCTGTGTCCATTGCGCTTGCTGATGAACGAAACGGTATTAAATCTGTTTGTGTTGCCGAACTTCCCACCTTAACACCGACACTTCTATACAATCTAAGCGTTATATCATTTACACGTTTTATCTTGGCTTGTGATGTACCCTGTGCGCCACCCGCATCTATTCTCATGGTTTGCAGCGTTGATGTATACGCTAATCCTATATGCGCCTGTGTCACCGCCCTATCCAGCGTTATAGATCCGCTTGCAACTTGTTTATCCGCATGAGCCGATCCATTCGCCACTATCCTTACCGTTTGCCCTTCTAAATGCGATAATCCCGAAATAGTCGATGCAGCCGAACCCGAATAGGATAAACCACTATCAACAAAGAACGCATCCTCTATATTCGTTCCAAAATCAATTGGTTTTAATTTCTCAACATAGCGTTTCGTTGCGCCATTTATCGTTCTCTGGATAATAACATACACCTCATCCTCTGATCCTGTTGAGGAAGGAATAGCTGCTACACTTTCGACAAGAGCGTGTGTCTGGCTTGTGACCGCTAATCGTGTACTGTCCGAACTTGATAGCGTTAGAAATCCTGTTGCTGATGGTGTTGTTTCTGTAACCGTAACAACATTCGCTGCGGGATTTGCCACCGTTAGATCAGCATGGTTATTCATTACGGTAAAAATATTATCAGCCGTTGTATCGTTGTTTGTATTTGGTCGCCACCCTAGTGAACTCGATGCAGCCGAACTGCCAGCAGCTTCACTTGTGAATGTAATCGCTGTACCGTCTGATTTCGTGACCGTTATTGTTGAGCCAACCGCGATATTTCCATAATCCGAAACCGTTATAGTCGCTGCACCCGATACCCCACCGATCTGATGGGAATGCCACGCAACCACTTCTTCTTCGCGTCGATACGTCATACCAATCAGTTTGCCATCTTCAAGAACGCACCAAACGATATTATCCGGCTCTTGTTGTAGAGCCATTTCCGTTATTAAGCCTTCGGTTATATGCTCTGCCAATATGGTTAAATCTGGCGCATAGTAACTGTCAGAACCAAAACTATAGACTAATTCTCTCAACTTACGCTTTGCCCGTTGCACAAATAACACAACATTGGCAACGGCTATGGGTTGTGTGTTTGCCGATCCATAACTCGCTTGACGTAATATCTGCGTATTTGTAGGCGAAATAGGTTCATCGGATGATGCACGAACCACGAACTCACCACCCGACGTACCAACTAGCAGAGCGCGGGAAGCTGTAAGATAGCGTATTACATTTACTTGATTTGACCCAATTGTATAGATCAAAGCGGATGAATTGAGTGTTCCCGCATTATAATCCTCAAAATCACCCGATACGGAAAAGAATATAGTTTGTGGCTGCGTTGATGTATTTGCCAAAACTAATCGCTGCTCGAAAAAGGTTACACACGCTGGATAGCCTGTAGTTGCTGAGAACGCACCCAAAGACCACTCATCTGTTGCACCTAGATTGCCTGTAATTGTTACGCTTGCGCTTGCTGCTTCATTGACTAAATCATTACTTGGTGCAAACAAAATAGTATCGGATGTAACTTGCACAATAACCAATGCCGATTGATTATTAGCACTTGTGCTTGCGCCCGTTGTCGTGACCGTCTGTCCTACTTTAAATCCTTGCAACACAAAGTTTGCAGCGGTATCCGTTATTCTATCATTATGCTCCAATCCTGTTGAACTTGGATCGCCTTCGTGAAACGCAATCGTTGATGCGGTATAGGCTGGCATTAACTCTGTGCGTAAATCTTCGTTTTCTTGTACGGCTGCCGTTACGGATGTTGCGCTGGAATACGCAGTAATCTTGGCAAAACCATCATAGAATTTTATTAATCGCCCTACATCTGTCGATGCAAACAAACTTGCTGATGCGGTTACGGTCATACTTCCTGTTGACGCACTAGCCGATAATGTTGTTGTTGATGTGTTTGGATCAAGCATCGGACCACGACGAAAATCTACATCCGCAATTGTCCAAGCAGTATGACCCGTTCTTGATATTTTACGAACAGGGTGTGAGGGATGAACGACATACATTACATCCGCAGATTGCGTAAATTTAATATCGGATAGCTGCGCTGATGTATAGGTTGTTGTAACTTCTACCGCAGAGCCACTATCAACCACTTGCCCACCGTTACGATAGATACGAAAATAATTATTACCAAACTCTAAGATATAGGTTTGCTCGACATTGAACTCAAACGGGATTAATCGACATTCGTTTGCGCTGGCTTTTACTTCGGCTATAAACTCTGTGCCGGGTCGTCGTGTTGCGCCACCATGAGCATGAACTAGGAAATTTTCAAGCGTCTTACAGCCATTCGCGTATTTAGCAATATCAGTTCTACCGTCCAATCGTGGCGATAATGCTCCCGCAGTAAAGTTGGTAAAGGCTGGTGATGCTTTGACCATTAGATCCTCGCGTTAATAAACTCATTTGCTTCAAGCGTCATTCGGTCTGTTGTTGTGGAGTTATTGGCGGTTGCGCCCTCAATAGCATCAAGAAACCGTGCTTCACTTACCATCTTGTCATATTTCTGCTGCATGGCATTTCCCAACGCAACAGAGTTTGTAAGCGGGTACGCAAAGTCAGCAGCCAATGCCATCGATATTGTTTCCATTAAGGCACTATCATACACGTTTACATCAAGTATTCTGGCGACATACACCAGATTAATTGTACTCTCATCGGTCAGTATTTTGCGCCCTTCGACATTATAAACAATATTAGACGCATCAAGGTTCATAGGTCGGAGACAATAGGGGTCGGTCGGTAAACTATACGCATAGGCAAACTCAAATGTCGGTGCTGCTGAGTCGGGCGTTAAAGCGATTCTAGTCAAAAGGCAATTCCAGCTATGGGATCGGAACACCTTGTCTCGAATAAAATCATACCGCTGGTTGCATAATCGCGCAGCTTTACTATCTTCGGTAAACGCTGTGATATTGGATGCGCCAATCATATTAAGCGCAGAATTGCATAAATCAACTGATGAAGGCATAGATAAATCCTAAAAAAAAGGGGTGGCGAACCACCCCCTTAGTTGGAAGGAAGATATGAAAAACGCTACGCGGTAACGTAAAGCATGGTGAGCGCAACTGTACCAGTTCCGGCTGCACCGCCCATTGTTACGGTAACGGTTTTTCCGTTTTCGTCGGCATCGACAACTTCACCATTGAGTAACGCTAAAGTTGCTACCACATCAACGATCTGGGCAGACGTAGATGCTGCTGCTGCTTTATACGCTGCTGCGGATGCACTTACGGCTGTTGCCGAACTATTGGTGTGGGCTGCATAGCCTACGGAAAGGGTTGTTGACGATCCCATTGCATCATGGGCAAGACTTCCTTGCAGAATCCTTGCACCGTTTGGCAATGTAAACATATTGATTACATCACCCGAAGCCAATGAAGATGCTTCATAGGTTGCCCTCGCAACTCTTACTTCTCCACCAAGTTCATTTGCTTTCACAAATTCTTTGGGGTCGTTCTGAGTTAATTGGGTTTCTACGTCAGAATAAACTGTTGCCATTGTTCAATCTCCTTACGCTGATTCATCGCAAGCGATGGATACTACTTTTTCTTCTTCCATTCGCGTACTACCGAAGGTTGCACAATAATAGACTTGAGTAGAGTAGCTCTTATCTGCTCTTTCATCTATCCGGCTCATTACATCACGACCAACCGCAAGTTTAATTCCGTCTTCAGCCCAAGCGAAGCAAGTCCTGATGTTGGAAGCAAACGCCAATCGGTTTGTCACAATAAATTTAAAACCTAAAAAGCTATCCACTTGTCCAGACGCTAAAGCACGGACGGTGTTAAAATCGCTTGATGTTACTTGTGTCGTATTAAGCAACGCTTCAATCTGATTAGGACCAACCGCAATATAACGTGGAATAGACGGATCTACGTCATTCAAGTCTAAAGCCTTCTTAGCTTGTAACAATTTAGCAATAGTCAGATCGGCTGAACCATGCGCGATTGTATTCGCTGAAAGCATAGATGTTGATGATGCACCCGCTTTTCCTGTTTTTGCTGTGCCTGTGGCTGCTGCAATGATTTCGTCATCCATTGATCGACCAATAGCGTTTGCTGCTGTTCTAGCATAAACATTAGTCGGATCAGCCAGCATTGCTACTTTGTCAGCCGAATCTATAAGATCAGACCACTCAAACGAATCCATTGTCACCATTCTTCTTGAATGGGGTGTTTCTACGAGTGGTGTATCACCATGTCTGCTTGTTCTTTTAACAGCAGCAACCGCACTAACTTGATCAAAAAATGCCTTCTCGCCTGTTACACTTTCTTCTGAAACTGCACCTCTTAGACGAGAACCACTTTGCTGAGCAAGCATGGTTATATTGTTGCTAAACTGTTGAACGAAAGCAGTAGTTACTTGTGTACTCATTGTAAGTACCTCCGTTTTTTTAGTTTAAAATTAAGGGTTTAGTATCGCTACCTAATGTAGAATTAGACGAAAAAGTATAGGGTCTGCACCCACAGGACCACGAATGGCTATCCTAATTATTAATACACTTTTGCGTAATTGGGCAAATGCTTGTCAATTACTCGTTTGGTGTAATAAATTCTTGTAATCGCAACGCTTCTTGAACCGCCCATTGATGCTCTGGATCTTTGTTATTCCAGAATGGACCGCCTTGTCGCTTTAGTTCCGCGAGTTTTGCTCTGGCAACATCGGGCGACATTGCGCCACTTGTCTTTTGCCCTTCCAAGCTATCCTCGCCTATTTTTCCTTTTATAAAATCGCCAACACCGACAAACGCTTTTACAAACGCTGGATGATCGCCCAGCATACGTCCGTCTGCTAATTGCAATTGTGTTAAATCATTTGCTTCAAATTGACCAATAGTGGCATTACCGACATTAATCTTGTCTTGAAATGTCGCTCCCCACTCTTTTTGCAGCGATTCAATGCCTTCGTTTTTTATCTGCTCTACCTTGCCTGTATCCACTTGGGTTTGTGATTGGGATATTTTCTGGTACTCATTCAGCATTGCTTGCGCTTGCTTGTTGTTTAATCCCGCCTTATGGGATGTCTCTCTAAACCAATTTAAGAGTCCGTCATCGGCTGTTTGTCCTTCGGGCATCTGCACATCTAATTGATAGCCACTTGCTTCTGCTGGCTTTCCTAGACGGGTATAGACCTCATTCCAATGCTCCTCTGTAGCATTTGTGCCGGGCAGAGGTATCTTTTCTGCGCCAATCATTGCTTGCTGGTGAGCGTGTGATTTCAATAAAGATCCTAAATCCTTGTGGTTTTCAAAAACTTTATTTCCTTTGACTTCTTCTGGTATTTCATTTTTCCAATCGAATGTCGTTTCAGACGGAGTTACCGAACCTAATGTCGACTCCGCTACCTGTGTTTCTTCATTCATTTTCCGCTATGTCCTCTCTGTTTGGTTGTTCTGCCAACATATTTTCAATAAACAGCACGACAGAGCGTTGACCCTCTCTGAATGCTGCTTCGTTACTATCGGGTACATAAGTGGTCGCAAAACAATGAAAGCGTTTTTTTAAATCTTCCATAACATAGCCACCATCTTTGCTAGTCAATGCAACCTTATACGCTGCTTTTAAATCCTCTATGGTTTTCATTCATTCACCGCAGCGACCATTGGTGCAGCCTTACCCATTGCTTCTGCGCCTTGTGCCAATTGCTGTTGCTGCATCATTTCTTGTTGCTGCGCTGCTCGTTCTTCTCTGGCTGCAAATACATCTTGATCGCTCTTAACTGCGCTGGCTGGGATACCCAACACCTTAATCAAATGCTTTGCTACACCATCAAAATCAATATAATCAAAAACTTGTGGGTTGATCTGACCAACAGGACCAAGCAATTCAAGCATTTGTGTTAATGAGGTGATATCAACTTGTCGCTGCGCTTTTGCCAATGGTGAGACATATTCAATCTCAATATCCATATTCGCCATAAATTCGGGTGCAGCGGGAAACATATTCCTTTTTGAAAGCAAATTATACACACGAATAATCAATGGTTGTAGAAGTTCAGCTTGGATTCTGCCCATGACAGGACCTAAGAGTCTCATCTTCTCCTCAGTCCTTTGCACCACTTCCGTAGCCGTCATCTGTGGACCTTGACCCAATATCAACTGGTCAACATAAAACGCGGAGCGTATCGCTTGCCGACGCTGTTCTTCCATGTTTAATCCCAATGGATTATTCGCACCAATATTAAGTGGCTCTATCCTGTCTCTTGTGCCTGATCTATAGAAATTCAACCCGCCCGGCACAGTCTTGATCGGCAGCATAAAACTATCATCGGGAACTAATAACGGGGGATCAACTTGCTTCTGTGCTGCCCGAATAGTGACTTCTGACATTTTATTCAGCATCTTAATATCGGCTAGAGAAGTGAAGGAGGGAGAGCGACCATAACCGACTTCATAGCTGGATTTTAGCCACCGTACAGCAGTATAAGGCAGTTCATCAAAGCCACCTTCGGACAACACAACTTTTTCTTCTGGCTCAAAATATACAGACGCAAACGGCATATTCTCGCTTGTCACCTTTGTTATATCATATGTACCTCTTGGATATACCGCATGAACCAACTCGCGCAACTCTACAGGGTTTTCATTAATCCTGTCTTGCAGCTTCTTACTTAATCCCTCAATACCAAAACGCTCTTTTATCGCTTTGCCGGGCATTTTAAACCGACGAAACACCGTATCAACACGCCCTTTTTGATCCTCTGATAAATAACATTCCCCTATATGACGGGTCGAAAAGTTAATATCACGCTCATCATCCGACTCTATAAACATAACAGCCGTGCCAAACGTAATGAGATCATGGTATAATTCGTGGACTTGCTCTTGGAAATTAGACCGCGCAAAGGATTGATACATAATTTCTTGTACCGATTGCAGCCATTCCCTCGCGGTATCATCCCCATTAAACGCATCATCTCTATATTGGAGACTAAACCATTGTGTTGACATAGACGTTAGCATTCCGTGCAGACTTGCCGATAATAACTCCGCTGCATGAATAGCCGTGCCATCAAAAATTAAGGTTGTTCTCTTATCACCGGGCGACCTTTTTCGTGTTATATCAGCCTTTCTTGGTACAACATAATCGGCTATCTCTTGCCAATGCTGCTCCCATGTCTTGCGCTGGTTCTCTAGCAGATTAAGTTGCTCTGCCAACATATCCGCTAATGCGTCACTCTGAGCCATTTAGCCACCTAATGTTGTTTTATACGCACTACCCAATGTGCCTGTTAGCATGGGTTTTCGCGTGGGTGTTCCACCCATTGCACCGCCAGCACCAGTTAATACTGTTCGTGCCTTGCCCTTGCCTGTACCCGAATAGCCACCTTGTGCTGATGAGCCTACAGCCGTTTTTGGTGTGACCGCTTCTGTTTCCGCAGCTTTTGGTTTTACCACAGGATCGGGTGGTGGCGTTGGTGCTGGTGCTGTTGGCGGTGCTTGTGGTGCATTTTTTCCCATTATAATACCCTCATATCCTCTTTTAATAATCCATAAACAAGCGCATCTTCATTGCCAAAGTAATTGCGTAATCGTCCTTCTTGCTTAAATCCCACACCACTAATAAGTTTGCGTGAGCGCAGATTACTCTCATTGCACATTGCCGATACGCGACATACTTTCAAATCATCAAAGCAATAATCAAACATCGCCTTGATATAGCGTCGCTGAAAAATCTTAGGGTTGTCGGATGCACAATACATATGCACATCGTTTCCTGTGTACTCCGAAAACACAAATGACCCTATAATCTGCTGATCCTCTACAAATCCATAGGCTTGCGCTTGGTCTTGACCCGTAATTTTGTGTAGACGTAACCGATCCTTTAACCAATCAATAAACCGCTGCGGGTCATCATGGATACATCTAATCGCCACTTAATAACCCTTTACCCGTATTTGTGGTTGTTGTCTCAGACCCAAGTCCTTGCGAACCCGTTAATATCGTTTGCTTTGGTCCAACCTTATTTGGATCTGCCATCTTATTCCGTGTCTGCATCTTTACCGTTTTATCGGGTTTAACGGCTTTTACAGGCTGTGGAGGTGGTGGCGGTGGTACGGGTGGCATCTGTGGTGCTTGTTTCATACATACGCTCCTAATGGATTATAGTCGTTCTCTGCGGTTGTTTGTGGTGGTCGTGAATAATCCCTGTCCTCACGAAATCCTACCGCTAAATATCTATACGCATCGGCAAAATGTGATGCCCATGAATGCACAGGGGTTGTGCGGAATACCCTATTCTTCTCATTATAGGCACGGTGATAATGCCGGAGCGCATCCAATAACTGCTTGCAATTCGCCCTATCAAACCAGAGTCGAGAGAAAAACAGCTTACCCGCATGAATACCATCTTCTAAAGGCAGCTTTGGTACGACACGAAAATTTAATCCTAAATCATAGGCTATCTCGCGTCGTGACTTCCCCGTTCCGAGTTCACGCACCTCAATATCATGCGGTGCATTGTGCGTACCATACAAATACCCCTTCTGCTCCAATACCCGACAATAATGGGGTAATCCCTCACCCCTATTCTCATAGCAATCAATTACATGAACCGCACGACCTATAGTCTGGGTGAAAATTACACAAGTGCTATCGTTTATTCCGAGATCCCACCATGTATCGACCCGCGCTGACTCATCATAGGGAACAGACCCAATCTGCCCTTTCTCCATAATGCCTTCGATTTCCTTACCATAAATCGCACCCGCAACATTTGCTGTCCAGCTACACTCAAATTCTTGCATATACTGATCATGCGACATAGCCGTTTTTGCCGACTCTAGCTCCTCCTCATCCAGTAATCCTGTCTCAGAAGCCTTGTAAATCTTCGTAAACCAGTTCTTATCGGATTGTGCTGCTTCGTACATATCATAAAAACCCGACATACCGCGTGGTGTGCCTACCACTATGCCATATCCCTTTCTGTCGGATAAAGCTGGGCGCACGACTTCTGGAAACATACTCTCTGGCATATCCGCATATTCGTCCATTACGCAGCCGTCTAAATAAACGCCACGAATATTATTATAATTTTCTGCTCCAAGAAGCTGTATCCGCGCACCATTCGGTAAATCACATCTTAATTCTGTCTCGTGAAACCGTACTTGCGGTATCTTACCCGCAAATTGCTTCAAATAATCCCATGTAATCATCTTTGCCTGTCGATAGGTGGGCGCAATATAGGCATAACGCGGATTCTCTTTTTGGTTGAGAATAGCGTCGCGCAACAAATGATTAATCGCCATCACCGTCTTTCCGAACCGACGGTGCATCACTAACACCGCCCAGCGTTTCTTCGCTAGTTCTGCGTGTAGCTTCTTTTGCAGCGGTCTTGGTGCGTAGGGTATCTTTATATCCATGTCGCTCTATTTCCTGTCTGAAGCGCAGCAAATCAAGTTCACGCTTAATCCTCTTGTTCTGCTGGTTCTTGCTATAGGTCTCAGACATTGTGTGTGTTAGACACTCTGATGTTTGGTTATTTATCGATAGGAAAAGGGCGACCCATTTTTGGGGGGTAAGGGGGGGTCGATATTGCCAGAAATATAAAGGTCGTAGGTCTATTACCTACAGCCAACTGTAATAAAAACAAATACTTACACCAACCGTCGCCAATTCTGTCGCCAAAACAATAACAAATAAAAACAAACAAAGGCTTGGGG
>Ga0209232_1001710_pt1 | contig 11553 bp, 8 predicted proteins | sample ETNvirenome_2_60_FD_184066 | JGI IMG/M metagenome (GOLD analysis project Ga0209232, IMG submission 184066) | Marine viral communities from the Pacific Ocean - ETNP_2_60 (SPAdes) (version 2) | ecosystem: Environmental > Aquatic > Marine > Oceanic | place: Pacific Ocean | collected 2013-06-22
AGGTTGATAAGCTTTTTGAGGTAAAGTAAAATAGGGTATATAGGATTTAACAATGGCAAATAAAAGAAAGAACAGAAAAAGATATAACAAAGGTACTAGGCAAGACTTTACTCAAGGTGGTAGAGTTGGGTATCGTGAGGGTGATGAAATTATTGTAGACCCTAGAACTGGTCAACCTATAGTAAGAAACCAACAAGTGGGTACTCCGTCTCGTACTCCAACACCAGCACCTACACCATCTCCACAGCCTGACATGATTGCAGAAGATTTTGTTATGCCTGACAGAGATACACTTGAAAGAATTGGAAGAGAAGCTGCTAATAGAAATTTAGGTAGAGGTGGTTATAGAACTCCAGCTCCAACACCAGCTCCAACTCCAGCACCTACGCCAGCTCCAACTCCAGCACCTACACCTGCACCTACACCTGCTCCAATAAATGAAACAGACGAAGAAAGAGAAGCTAGATTAGCAGAAGAAGCTAGACTAGCTGAAGAAGCTAGATTAGCAGCTATTGAAGCAGAAAAAATAAGAATAAGAGAATTAAAAGATTCTGAAAAAAAAGCAGAGTTTGAAGCAGAAAGACGAGCAAGACTAATTGAAACAGGTTTGTCTGCTCAAGAAATGGCAGCAGGAAACATACCTGAAAGTTCTTTACCAAAAGCTGATGTAGTATCTGTTCCAACAGGGCCAGAACTAGAATCAGAAGCAATACAACTAGCAAAAAGAAAAGGAGTAACTCCCGAATATGTTCAAGAAGTAGGCTTAGAAAATGTAAGACTCATGGAAGATGTGTCTACAGTATCAGCACCTACAACATTAGAAGCTTCTACATTTGCAGCAGAGCAAGTAGCTAAAGAAGATGCTCCTTCTTTTACTGCAGCACAAACTGAAATTCAAGAAGAAGCACTAGCTAAAGCTGCTAATGTTGATAGAGTTGAACCTATTGTAGGGGCTCAAGTAGAAATTATTTCAGGTGCTTTAACAGAAAGAGTTATAGGTACTTTAAGTGAAGATGCAAAATCTGTTGCAGTTAGAAATACTGGAAGTTCATTAGCAAGAGTTACAAGGGCTAAAAAACAATTAGCAAAAGCCGGATTAAGTGATGCAGATATAACAGAGCTTGGTAATGACCCAGAAGCTTTAGAAGCAAGAGTTGCAGACTTTAGTGAAAGTGAACGTGGTATTATTGAAGGTCTTCCAGAAGAAGCTTTAGTATCTAATCAAATAGATACTTTATTAAATGGAATTGAAGACGGTGAAATTCCAACATGGGCTGCTCCTGCTGTTGCTAATGTAGAAGCTATGTTAGCTAAACGGGGCATGGAAGCTTCGACTGTTGGAAGAGATGCTTTATTAAATGCTATTATTCAATCAGCATTACCGATTGCACAGTCTAATGCACAAGCTATTCAAGCTAGTGTTAGTCAACAAAAAACTATTGAAGCTCAAGAGTCTGAAGCTAATGCTGCTCGAGGACAACAGACAGCAATAACAAATGCTCAAACTGTTTTTCAAATGGATATGGCTCAGTTTAGTTCTGACCAACAAATAGCACTATCTAACAGTAAGTTTTTACAAACTGTAGGTATTACACAAGCTAACTTACAACAACAAGCTACAATTCAAAATGCTGTTCTTATGTCTCAAGCTAACTTAGCTGATGCAGACTTTTATCAAAAAGCTCAGATAAATAATGCTCAAGCATTTTTACAAACAGATTTAACAAACCTTAGTAATGAACAACAAGCAGTAGTTTTAAGAGCTCAACAAGACCAACAAAGACTTCTTAGTAATCAAGCTGCAACTAATGCAGCAAGACAATTTAATGCTGCTAGTGAAAATCAAACACAACAGTTCATGGCAAACTTAAATACTCAAGTAGAACAGTTTAATGCTCAACAACTAAACGCAGCAAGTCAGTTTAATATTCAACAACAAAATGCTGCTGAAGGTAGAAGAATACAAAACCAGGTTGAAATAAACAAAGCCAATGCTGCTATCGTTAATCAAACTAGACAGTTTAATGAAGATGTAGACTTTAGACGTGAATCTTTTAATGCTCAAAATGCACAAGCTATTGAGCAGTCAAATATTACGTGGAGAAGAAATGCAAACTTAGCAGATACTGCAGCTCAAAACGAAGCTAATAGATTGAATGCACAAAATGCATTTAATTTATCTTCAACAGCTCAATCATTTTTATGGCAAGAGTTAAGAGACCAAGCTGATTATGATTTTAGATGGGCTGATAGTTCAGCAAACAGAAAAGTACAAGCTATGATAGCTTCTGCTAGTGCTGAAGGAGATGTAGCAACTAATTGGACTACCAATTTTAATAATATATCAAGCACAGTTGATAGAATATTCGGAGGAGGATAAGATGGGATTTTTTTCAAAAGTTTGGAAAGGATTAAAAAAGGGTGTTAAAAAAATAGCACGTGGTATTAAAAAGGTTGTAAAAAAAGTAGGTAAAGCTATTGGAAAACTAGGAATAGTTGGACAGATAGGTATGATGTTTTTAATGCCTTATGCTATGGGAGCACTTGGAGGTATGTTTGGTGCTACAGGAACGTTGTCTGGGTGGAGTCAAACGTTATTATCGCATTCTAACATAGCTTCAAAAGCATTAGGACATACACTTAATCTTGTAAATACAGCAGGAACAATGGCAGGTAATGTTTATAAAAGTGTTACTGGAACTATTAGTTCAGCTTTTGATAAAACAGGAAACTTTTTAAAAGGTAGAGGTTTTGTAGCAACTGACCCTACAACTGTTATAGACCCTTCAAGTATTATTCCTAAAGACCCTTCAGCTATAGCAGTAGATAAAGGAACTGGAGTTGCATTAGACACTGGGAAAGCATTAGGCTTAGATGCAACTACGACTGCTCCATTAAGTAAAGATACTATTGCATCTATTGCAAGTGGTAAAGATACTTTAACTGAGCAACTTGCTAAACAAACAGGAACTGAGGTTGCTAAAGATGAAGCTAAAAAAGGATTACTTGGTAGGACTGTTGATAGAATTAAAGCAGATATCAAAGACTTTGATGCTTATGATTATACTAAACAGTTAGCTAAAGGAACTGTAGAGTCTGGATTAGTAGGAGGAGCTAAACAAGCTCTTGCTCAAAAAACAGCAGAAGCTTTTGGGTATGAACAACCCGAAGGGGCTGATTATTACTCTATAGATATTCCATCATTAATGGATATTACAAGAGCAAACCCCGCAGTGTTTGATACTGTAGATTTCTTAGCACACAGTAAAGGTAACTCATACTATGGAACATCCCTAGCAAATCAACCTTTTATTAATAATCTTCTGTCACCAAAAACAGATGCTTATACTGCGTATATGAATCAATTCACACAACAAGTAATGCAACCTACAGGATAAGATATGGAAATGCAACAATATGACCCTAAAGGAATAGAAGCTTTAGCTAACAATACAGGTCGTCCAATTCCTGGACAATCTTTAACAAATAATCCAGATGAGCCTAGACCGTTTGAAACTCCTCCTGAGTTTACAAACTTTAAAGAAGCTTTAGATTATATTGTTACGGAACTTTTACAAGAAGAAGTAATGATACCAATTATTTCTGGTATTGGACAAGACGTACCAATTTCAGATGTTGCAACACAAATGTTATATGTAGGTTTTAGAGAGGGTAAGTGGAATCCCGATTTATTAATGATGTTAGTAGAGCCTGTTATGTATGTTCTTATGGCTTTATGTGAAAAGGCCGGTGTTGATTTTAAATTGTATGGTGACGAAGACCAAGATGATACAGATGAAGACCGAGAAGAAATACAGAACTATAGACAAAAGAACTTAGCAGAAGCTGCAAGGGCTAAAGTAGGAAATATTAGTAAAGTTCCAACAGGTGCTTTACCTAAAGATATTGTTGAAGATATACAAAGTGTAAACATTTCTCCAAGCTTATTAGAAAAACCACAAGAACAAATGGCTGCTACACCACAGCCCCAACAAAGTTTATTAGAACCACAGGAGTAACACATGGCATTATATGATGACGGAGGAGTAGGATTTGCTCAAGAACGATTTGATGAAGCAAAAGCTTTTAAGATTAAACAAGCTAAAAAACAAGAAAAGTTTGCAAAGAAACTAACAGTTTTTGATGGTGCTGTTAAAGGTCTTAATTATTTAGTTAATGCAGCAGCAGATAAAGCTGAACAGAATCAATCCTTTAAAAAAGCTTCATATGAAACTATGATGAAACGTGCAGAAGCTGTTAGACTTCAAGATGCTGAAAGAATAAAAACAGGAGTATCTCAATTAGATTATTTAACTACTAATATTTATAATCAATTAATTACTCAGATAGAAGAAGATGCTCCTTTAGCAGATATTAGTTTAGCAAAAAGAGCATTTAGACAAGAAGCAAAAAAACTTGCACAAGCAAAACTACCTGAATATAAAACCATGATAGACACTGCAAATAACTTTGGAAGCTTTGAAGACTTTGAAAAAGAATATAGTAAAGCTAGTGAGATACCTCGTTCTATTTTTGGTTGGATGACAAGTGGTGTTAAAAATGTAGTTCGAGGTGAAACTGATGAATCCATAGAGTATAAAGCTAAGAAATCAAAAGATGCTTTGTATGGTACAGACTTGTTTGATAAGTTTGCAAATCTTGAAAAATCTTTTACTGCTTATGATGCTCGAACTAATAGCCCTTTAAATGTAGAAGAAATTTTAAAGAAAGCAGAAGAAGACGAATTAATCAAAGGTAAAATTTTTAAAGAAGGAGTTAAAGTAATTACAGATGTTAAAAGCTCAAGAGGAGTTACAAAGTCTACAGATATTTTAGTTATTCCTAGATTTGACCCTAAAACAAATGATATTGTTTCTAACCCAGCAACCAACATTACTCTTAACTCTACAGTAACAAGAGACAAAGATGGTTATTTAAATGCAGATGATATTAATAAAGACTTTTTAGATAAAGTTAAACCAGAAGCAAGAGACATAATTAGTGCTTTACTTTTTACAGGTGGAGCAGGGGCTACAGTAGAAAACGGTGATGTTGCTCTTCAATGGATGGCTGAAAATCCTAGCATGATGGCAGTTGATTGGTCAGACGAAAGTAATATGGCTAAAGCTTTTCCAACTTGGTACAGTACACAGATTAAATATGCTGGTTTTTATAATGAAGACAACAAGTGGCAAAGTATTTCAAAACAAAATAGAATTACTAAAGAATGGGAAATTAATGAAGATTATAGAGATAAAGCTGTAGAATTAGGACTAGATGAAAAAAGTGCTTATGAAACTTTTACTAACATGGGAAGTTCAGCTACGCTTGGTACATCTACTTTTTCTAACGCTGATGATGCTTTAACTTTTGGAAATTTAATTGATGATAATTATGAAGACATTACAAAAAATTTAACACAACAACAAGCTACAGCATGGAACGATATTGAAAAAAATGATTGGTATGATATTTTTCAAAAGCAAATAGATGCGGGTAAAGAAGCCTATGAAAAAGACCCTACAAGCTCAACAAGAATGACTAAACTTGCTGAAGACCTTGATTTTACACAAGCATTTAATGGTTTAGATTTAACTGGAAATTATTCTGTTTATTTAGATAATAAAACAAACAAAATATATATTAAAAAAATATAAAGATTAACTATGGCATATAGACAAAGTGATATAAAAAGCATGGAAAACACAGCTATTCGTTTTGGAACGGATGCAGCACCGGGTATTATTGCTAAAAGAAAAGAAGAAGAAGCTCAAACAAAAGACCAAAAAAGAATAGATTACATTCGTAATAATGTTAATCCTTTATATAAAATGGATTCAAAAGAAGCGATGGAATATGCTGCGGGAATGGGTATGAGTGATACCGCACGTGGTATTGGTCAAGCTTTTTCTAGTGCTGTGGGATGGGACGAAGCTTCGGAATGGTTAAAAAGTAAAGACGATAAGCTTAGAGCTATTTTTGAAAGTGAAGAGTTTGGTAATGAAGCTATGATGAATTTTTTAGCCACAGCTATTATTGCCGACCCTGTAAGTTATGCTCCTATTGTTGGTTGGATAAGTAAAGGAAAGAAAGCTAAAAATTTAGCTGACATGGCTAAGTATGGTGCGGGCAGTGCTGCTATTATTTCGGGTGCAAGTTATGTTCCTGAAGACTTACCAGGTTTATTTGTTGATGAAGATGCCCCACAAATTTTAAAAAGAGCAGAAAACGCTGCTATTGGTGGAGTTCTGGGTGGGGCTATTACAGGTGGTGGTGCTAAACTTATAGACAAAATTCAAATTGCTAGAGGTAAAGGCAGTATTTTTAAAGAAGCTGATGAAATAGATGGAGACGTTCTTGTTGATGCTAATGCTAAAGATGTCATACCCGAAAAAGAAACTGTTAAAGTTGGTTCTATTATTCAAGCACCAGATAGAAAAAACTTAGGTCAAGTTATAAACATTGATGAGAAGGGTATTGCAATTGTACAGTTTGTAAATAAAAAAACTGGTAAGATTGCAACTAAAAGATTTAATGTTGATGATTTAACCCCTCCTAAAAAAGGAAGTCAGAAAAAAGTTAAACCAAAAATAGATGAAACAGTTTCACGAGACACTGAAACTAAATTTATTTATGATACAACTACCGACCCTAAACAACCTACATACTCAACAGGGTGGAGAAACTCTACATACAGAATTATAAGAGAAATGAATCCAAAAACTAAAAAGGTTGTACCTAATAGTTGGGTTGTATTTAGAGATACAAAATATAAAAATCCAATGGCTGACCCAAGTGGTGAGTTTCCTTCTGGCCCCGCAATTAAAACTACAGAGCTTGGTAAATTTAATACATTAAAAGAATCTAAAACGTTTGTAAACAGTAAAATTAAAAGAAAAAAACCAAATGTTATAAAAGAAGTAGACAATGATACTAGAGACCCTATTATTAAAACAAAACAAAATAATGTTGAACCCGATAATGACCCTTGGGCTAAAAAACCTCCCGCATTAAAGAATCCTATCTTGCAATTTTATCAAGATATTGCAGGAGTTAAGCTTAATAATGCAATGAAAAATAATGTTGGTGAATTTTTTGGTGGTTTAGTTGGTGGGACATATGGCTACACATCAAGTACTGACCCCGAAGCAACAACACTTGAAAAATTTGGAAGAGCAATGGTGTATGCAGCAGGTGGAGCTGGTATAGTAAAAGGTGGAAAATTTATTGATGGTAAATACAATAACAATGGATTAACAGAATTAGTTTCTAGAACTGTCCTTCCTGAATATGGTTTGCTTCCAGAGTATTTAACAATACGTACTAATTACAGAATGGGTAAAAATAAAATAGCTGCAGAGTTTTATGATATTCAAAAAGAAATAGGAGAGAAGTTATCTCCTGAACAAAATAAATTACTATGGTCTCTCATGACTGGGGAAACAAAAATTTCTGACTCTATTGACCCTAAACTTTTAGACTTAAATGATAAAGCAAGAAAGTTAATTACAAGATATGCTCAAAAACTTAGCGATGCAGGTTTATTAAATAAAGCAACTTTTGCAAAACATGTTGATACTTATTTAAAAAGAAGTTATAGAAAACACCTTGAAAAAAAAGGAGGTGCATTAAGTGGCTTTCAATCTAAAGCAATTAAAATTATTGGAGAAGAGTTAAGACCAAGAGGTAAAGTAGAAACTGTAACAGTAAAAGCTTTTAATAAAAAAGATTCTGCTTGGCAAACTGAAGGATGGGAAGTTTGGGAAAAAGTAGGTAAAAATAAATTAAAAGTTAGAAGAGACTACACAAAACAAGAACGTGTAGAGCTGGAAGAAATTGAAGATGCAGCATATGCAGTAGCTGAGACAGGTAGATTACTTTCTAATGATGTTTCTGCTGCAAAATTTTTTGATGATTTGGCTGATGATTCTAGATTTGTATTAGACGATGCTGGTTATAAAGCACTACCAGATGAACAAAAAGGAAACTTTATTAAAATGCCTGATGTTCAAATACAAGGAACAAATAAAAATAAATACGGTAAACTTAATGGTCAGTATGTAAACAGTTATGTAGCTGAAGATGTTAAAGCAATTTTTAATATGGTTGGTAGTGATGATAATGGTATTTATCAAGTTGGAAGAGCTATGAATGCTTTAAACATATTATGGAAAAAAACTAAAACTGCATGGAACTTTGGAACGCACTTAGCTAATACTATGTCGAATATTATGTTATTAGATTTTTCTGATACTAGTAAAAAATATTTAGTTAAAGCAATTAAAGAAATGAGAAAAGGCGATAAATCTACTTTATATAGAGATGGAAAAATTGCAGGTATATTTGATGCTAACATGTATGTTAATGAGTTAGCTCAGTCTGGTACAGCAATGCAAGAAGCTATGATAAAACTTCAAAAAAATTATTCTCCATCAGGTTTTATAGGTTTTGCGGGAGATAAACTTAAGTTTGTAAAAAAATATACTCTTGATGCATTTGAAAAAGCATATCAAATGGAAGACTCAGTATTTAGAATGGCTGTTTACTTAGACAGACTTGATAAAGGTTTGGGACCAGAACAAGCTGCGTTAGATGCACGAAGATGGTTTATTGATTATGATATTAATGCTCCTCTTGTTAGAGGTCTTAAAACAACAGTTCTTCCTTTTGTAAGTTACACCTATAGAATTGTACCTTTATTAGCTGAAACAGCAGCTTTGAGACCTCATAAGTTTGCTAAGTGGTCTATATATGGATACGCTGTAAATGAAGCATCTCAAGTAATTACAGGTGAAGACGATGAAATTGCTAGACTAACTATGAGAGACAACGTTTCAAAAAATATGTTTGGTGTTCCATTTTTATCTTCTACAACTTTAAGACTTCCTACAAATTCTGCTGCTGGAGACCCAATGTTTTTAGATGTAAGTCGTTGGATTCCAGGTGGTGATATTTTTGAACAAAAAGATACATCAACAGCTATTCCTCTTTTACCCGCACCTCTTCAACCTGGTGGTATTTGGTATGATGTTGGTTTTACTTTTGCAACTAAAACTGACCCCTTTACTGGACAACCAATTAAAGGACTGCTTCCTGATGATGGTGGTCTAGAAAGAACTGCTAAACTTTTAAAAAATTATTTAAGTAAACAACCACCTAACATGCCTTTAATTCCTGGTTCTTATGCTGAAAAGAAAAGACAAAAAGCAATAAGGGCACAAAAAAGAGGATTAGACGGTGAGTTATATGCTAGGGGTTCAGATTATGCAGCAAGATTTAGTCCATTTGAAGCTGTTGCATACGGTTTAGGTATTAAACTAAGACCTCAAAATATTAACATGGGAGAAGCTACTAAAATTCTTGAATACCAAACTACTATGGGAGAGTTAAGTAAAGCAATAAAACAAGTTGAAAGAGATTATGTAAATGAAAACATAGAACTAGAAGAACGTGATAAAAGAATAGAAAAAATTGAAGAATCTATTATTCAAATTAGTGCAGAGTTTGAGGTTTGGGAAAAAAAACTAAGAGAAGCTAGAGATAAAAAAATAAACAGAGAAAGAAAAAATAAATTTGGTGGTGGTATAGTTGATGTTGATTCTGCTACACCAAAACCAGAACAAAGAAAAAGCAAGTATCTTAACAACGAGCCCTATCAAATAGAAACTTTACAAGATGCTTTGACAAGACGTAGATTTAATAAAGGAAATATTGTTGAAGAAGTTACAGAAGAAAATCTAGAAACAGAGACTGGTCCCGTAAAAGATGAGTATAGAGGAAGGGAAGTTTATGAACAAGCTATTTCAAAATTAGCAGAGGGAGAAGACGATGCAGCTTTACTGCGAGAGTATGCTTTTGTAGAAAGTAAATTTGCAACAGACCCTACAACATTTAGGAAAGATAATAGAAGTGCATACCAAATTACTCCTATAAGATTTCAAGATTTCACAAATGCTTTAAAACCAGAATCAGATACAGGTGTAGGTTTAAGAAGATATGTAGATAAAGTTCAAGATAAACATGGTATAGATTTAAGAAGTATTACTTATGATGATTTAAATGACCCCGAAATAGCAACTGCTGTTACACGAGCATTAATTAAATTAATTCCAGGCCCGATAGGAAAAACCCCAGAAGAAAGAGCTGTTGGTTGGAAAACTAGTTGGAACAGTTCATTAGGAGCAGGGTCAGTTGAGAGATATTTAGAAGACATGCCATTTTTATATAAAGAATAATGCTTCTATACACAGAAAAACAACTAGACACAGCATATCGTATAGACTGTAAAGCCCGTACAAGATGTAAAGAACCTTGGTTAAAACGTGAGGACTTCCGGCCTTTGTACGAAGACTTAATAGAATCTTTTATGGTTGCACATAACAAAGATAATATATTGGGAGATGATGTTCCTGAATATTTATTAGACTCAGTCAACGATTTACTTGAATCAACTTTAACAATAGATAAATAATATGTTCCCATTTGAAATTATAACAATGCTTGGCTCTACACTTCTTAGTAGTGTATTAAGTCTATGGTCTCAACGCATGAAGGCTAAACAAGATGAGCAGAAGATGCTTATTACACGAGGAGAGTTTCAGCTTAAAGCTGTAGAGTCTGCACGTAACGTGCAAGATAAAGGTTTTCAATGGACAAGACGTATCATTGCATTATCATCTATATTTGCAATCGTTATACTACCTAAACTAGTAGCAGTATACTATCCGGATGTAGATGTAACAGTAGGATACACACTATTTCAACCAGGCTTTTTATTCTTTTCAGATGGCAGAGAAGTATTTGAATGGATAACTTTTCAAGGCTTGGTAATAACACAATTAGATACAAACCTTGTATCAGCAATCATAGGTATGTACTTTGGTGGCAGCCTAGTTAAAAAATAAGAGGACATTATGCAACAGAATAATATGGGTGGCTTTAGTGGCGACATGGATAGGAATGAGGTCGAGATAGACCTTAATAAGTTTATGGAGTTGCTGCAAGAAAAGTCAGCACTTAAAGATAGGATAAGAGAGTTAGAGGATATCAAGAACGATAACCCTTATCAAAAATTAATATTTGTAGCACAAGCTGTGGATAGTTGGAGAATAATACCTAGAGCTTTTCTAAGTGTGTATATGTTCTTATTATACTATACCACGTTTTGGTTTATGGAAATTAGTGACCCAACAATGGAACAATCAGGGTTCATATCAGTAGTAGTTGGAGCAGGTGCTGCATGGTTTGGATTATATACATCAACATCAAAAACTAAATAGGAGATAAAGTGTCAAGAGGGGATTTAAATAGAGGATTTTTTGGACCATTATTTATATTAGGTTTATTAACAATGTCATTTGCTGTAAGTTCAGACCAAACAGGAGACTGTGATGCAGGTACACAGTATTGTGAAAACAATGGGTTGACTACTATCAATACTACGGTGACTACTAATACCAACACAAACAATAATACCAATAGTAATACTAATACAAACACTAATACTAATAACAATACCAATGTAAACAGTAATACTAACAATAATACTAATGT
>Ga0209232_1001712_pt1 | contig 11549 bp, 14 predicted proteins | sample ETNvirenome_2_60_FD_184066 | JGI IMG/M metagenome (GOLD analysis project Ga0209232, IMG submission 184066) | Marine viral communities from the Pacific Ocean - ETNP_2_60 (SPAdes) (version 2) | ecosystem: Environmental > Aquatic > Marine > Oceanic | place: Pacific Ocean | collected 2013-06-22
TTCGGTGATCCTAAATAAAGGTTTTTACTAGAAATTCTATTATACCTTTCGGCAAAAAACCTGCTAGGTAAAACTACATAATCTACTTTCTCTATGTAAGCGTCGTAGCCTAAGCTGAAATCTGTCATGTATGTGATTGATACTGTAGTATGAATACTGGTTGTACTCTCTATCTTTACACCCTCAACTAAGAATGTCAAGCCTGGAAAATTTTTAATTTCTGCGAGATCTCTAATTTCAACATTGTTTCTTAGACAAAAATCATTTATTTTTTCGTAGTTCTCTTTTTTTAAGCAGCAGTTATATTTTCCGCTTCTTGATATAAAAAATATTGATTTAATACCTCTTTTATTACCTTCAATTACTAAGGGGCAATAGTATCTTAGAAATGTTGATTCAGCTAAAATAAAATTCAATTTACTTTTCCAACAAAAGACCGATATAAAGCTGCGGTTTATCTTCCCAAAGTGTCATTAATCCAGCTTGAATATTTACATTTTTGATTTCGCTTAAATCAAGGATTGCAGGCACTTCATCTCTTATGGCATCTTTGACATTTTCATAACCGAATTTTTTAACATTCTCTTGAAAAGCAAGATAATGTGGGTGGTTTAAAAATGAATCATGCCAAACAGTTGACCATAAAAAATTACTATCAGCATATGCGAATTCTTGCTCTTCGTTTTTTACCCACCCAACTTTATACTCTTCAAATCTCCAGTGATCTCCTAAACCCCAGTCTAAGAATAGTGTTCCTCCTGGATTTAGAAGATCAAGACATTTTTCAATAAAAGACTTTGGATCCTTAGCGAAATATGGGCATCTTGTAGATAATACTAGGTCATACTTTTTGCTAATTTTCCAATCATCGTCGTTTATATTCCAGTTTTTTAGAGCTAAATCGTAAAAGTCTTTTTCTTGGCATTGAATTGCTGCGGTGAATGCATTATCTTTTTGATTCCCGAGAAGAGCGACTTTTTCGTATTTTTTATTAGGTAGAAACCTGCTGTAAAAATCAAAAACATGAGGATCAGACTTACCCATTTAAAAGCCCATCCATAAACTCAAACTTTATAGAGTTTTTATTTTTACTTAAGAACTCTATGAGCGAGGCTGTCATTTCGCTGCTAAGGTAGTTGCTATCCCACTCGCATGCGTGATAAACTATTTCTGTCTTCTCATTTAGTTCAAGAGGTTTAAATGGCGGAGATGAAGTAAAGTACACAACATCATCTTTCTTGAGATGCTCTTCTTTGTATGTGTTTACCCATGGTTCTAGCGGGTTCAAAGCTAGAATTTTAAAACCAGCATTTCTAAATGCTCTTATCGCGTCGGGAGACATCCTCCATGCAGGAGGGCGAATATATGGCTTAAAAGTATTTTTAAGTCCTGCATTTTCAACAATAGCGTTCATGTTGAAAATTAATATCTCAGCTTGTTCGTAAGTGATATTTTCTAGTTCATCATTATCACTTTTTCCGGGTATCCCATGAAAAAGCCCGTGATATCCTACTTCAAAATTCTTTGGAGAGAGGCTTCTAATTTCATTGCAAAAATCAGGAAACATGTCTATTCTGAGGGGTTCTCTTGTCGCAACGTCATGGCGCATTGTTCTCCAGTATGCTGCTGGGACAAACAGAGAAAATTTTACGTCGGGAAAGACTTTTATAATTTCGTAGCACTGATTTATTACTTTTGTTGATGATGCAGGGTGCGGAGAGACATCATCAATACTAATGTTTACTAGATTTGACATAATAAGTCAGCGTATTCTTGAATAGTTTCGTCTATGCATTCATTATATTCTAGACATGCTTTTTTATATAAACTAAAATTACTGCAAAGTTTTTTGATAGATTTCTCTATGCTTTCATTGCTAGAGAAAGCAACGCCTCTACTGGAGACATATTCATTAATACTTCCTCCGAGACTGTGATAAACAACAGGAAGTCCAGATGCCATGCCTTCTAGAACATGATTTGCACCTGCCTCTTCTTTTGATGCTGTAAGATAAACGTCATGTAATGGTAACATTTCACATATTTCTTTGTCATCAATAGGAGGTATATAACTAGCATTTTTAAAGGAGAAACCTTCTGGAACTCTTCCTATGTAAGTAAAGTCATAAATTTCTGCTAGGTTTTCGTCAATAAACTTGTAAGTATCAAAGCCTTTTTTTAAATTATTTGACCAATGATGTGTAACAATCTTAATTTTTTCGTTTTTTAATGCGCTGTCTTTTTTGTTGTTGTGAAAAATAGACTTTGGTCTGTTCGGTATTATTGAAAAATTTTCGCTTGTTATACCTGATTTTTCTTTAGCCCACATACTAGGAAAAATAAAATGATCAGAATAGTTTAGGCATTGTTGGACAAGGCTAAAAAGCTCAGGCTTTCCATGTGTGCCTAGATCACCAACTCTTTGAATTATTCTTGCACCGTATTGGCTTTTATAATTTAAAAAATGCTGGTACCAAATTCCAGTATTATCAGGCCTTGGATCTATGCAGAATATTAAATCAAAGTCTGGCCTGTTAAAATCAAAAAAAACTTCGTGACCATCACTGCTAAGTTTTTCAAACAGGGCACTAACTGTTTTGTTTCCGCCACCCCAAGGACCTTTGACTGGTCTTCTGTTTATAAACACTTTCAAAATAGTCTACACATTAGAGCTTTTTTTGTGATCTTTTCTTAGCTTTTATCACATCATCAAAGCTTTTTATGTCAAATGAAGAAACAGCCTTGTCATCAATTAATAAATCGTAAGGTTGTTTTCCCATAACAAGATTGTGATGCTTTACACCCCAGTCTCTTAGTTGATTTTTTGTTAATTCAAAAAGCTCGTCAATAATGAGGTCTTTGTTTTTCTTAAAAACATCCATGCCCCTAGCAGTGAAAATTGTAATTTCGCAACCTTCATCATACGCCTTATTGCACACATCGATCATTTTTTGGATCGGTACACAAGAGTTGTATTTTTCCTTCGTGGGTCCTTCTACACTTCTTTCGCAAAGAACGTCATCTAAATCAAAAGCTATTCTTGTAGGACGCATAATATCTCCGAAAATCTTTTTCTAAAAGTTTCTTTAACTATCTTGTCTAAGTTATAGTCTTCATGAAGAGAACTATAACATTTTTTTGCCTCTTTTGAAGTAAAGTTATAATGGCCACATATCTGCGCTAAGAACAAGTCATCTTTTTTACCTGGAAGCATCCACTTTACCCATTTTTCAGAATCGACACATTTTTTAATAAAGTCTTTTCTTTCTTTGACACTATCATTCATTTCAAGCAGATCAAGTAAAATCTTAGTTTGTGTTACACCAAACTCTGGTGCAATATTAAATGAATCAACGCCACACTTCATTCTTTGTCTAATCTGAGATGGAGTAAGATAGTCGCAGTTGTGTTCTTTAGTAAGCAAACCATAATCTTTTACAATTTCGCACATCTCTCTAGATTTATCAGGATTAAAATCACCGATATTTCGATCCTCTATCACACTTGTGCCTGACTGTACAACTCCGTAAACGATAGCTTTAAAAACATCTTCCGACTTATTTTTTAGTAATTTTAAAAACTTCTCAACATCACGAGAAGACATTGGTCGAATTGCTTCCTCAGTCCCAACTTCAAATTTAGTATCACTATTTCTCTCTAGACATTTTTCCATAAGATCAAAAGTTGAGTCACATGCAGCTTGAATGCTTTTATATTTTTTCCAAGGATCAATATGAAGTAATTTTATACCTGCATCAATGTCCGAAAAAAGTGAATCTTTTCCATCGTCTTGTGAAGAACCCTGTGAAGGTCCTGCGTGATCCCTCTGTATTATTGTCCCTTCACTTGATAAAACATATTGAGAAAATATTTCTGTCGTCCAGGAGTTAACGTAGCCACCCCCAAGCATCTCAGTTTCAACCTGGCGACGCGAAGGTAACAACCCTAGTTTTTCACTTGAGTCTGCATTATGTTCAATAACTGCATCAACGCAGAGTTTTGACATCGGTCCGACGTATAGCTTTGGATAAATTTTTGTCATCTTAAAAGTTCTCTTATTATTTCAATTTTTTCTTCATTAAGAACATCTTTTCCTGTGTATATTTCAAACTGCTTTAACGCCTGAACGATTGCCATTTCTTGACCCCCTAAGAAAAAAGTTTTGTTTTCTCTGCATAGTTCCTGAAGTTTTGTTTCTGGAACTACTACGTCAATAACAGCACCCGAACTATTAATCATACTTCTTGGGATTGGCAATGGATCATTTTTTTTCATTCCTAGTGATGTCGCATTGATCAAAAGGTCATTTTTAGAAATTATTATTTTTTCAAGATCGTCAATGCTAACAATTTCAATAAAATTGCCAAAAATTTTCTTGGCTTTTTTTATTTTTTCTTTAGTGCGATTAAAAACGTATACTTTATCAAAACCACAGTTGGCAAGAGCTTGAATTACTGACCTGCCTGTAGCTCCGCATCCGAACAATACAACTCTTTTTATCTTGGCTTTGTTTAAAACTTTTTTAATACAGTGTTCTGCACCATAAATGTCAGTATTGTATCCTAGTAGTTTTCCGTCTTTATTGAGGACAGTGTTTACGCTTTCTATTCTCAACGCAGAGCTTTCTACGTCATCAATTAAATCAATAACTTTTTTCTTAAAAGGCATTGAAACGCTGCAGCCTGTCATACCTAGAGAAGAGACAGCATCTATTACTGATTTTAGTTTTTCTTCCTCAACCTTAAATGACTTATAAATAAAGTTTAAATTGTTTAGATCATACAAGTAATTGTGTATTGTGTTTCCAGTGTTGCCCGGAGAACTAGAAATAGAAATACATACTTGAGTATTTTTATCAATCTTCATCTTTAAGTGCCAAATTTAAATGATACCTAGAAGCATAATGCAAAAGCTTGTCAAAAGGAGGTTCGTGTAGAGGAGACATATTAAGAAAAATAATAGCTCTGATTAGTTTTATTTTATTGAAATCATAGCCTTCTTTTTCGACAAACTCTCTAAATCTATCTTGAGACTCTAGAATCTTATAGGAGCTTTGAATATCATAGTAGATTTTGCCTTCAGGATCTTTTCTTAGATTGAATTTATTTTTTTTAATTAAGTTGTAAGGAAGAGTCATTCCGCCGTACATTTTAGCCAAGTCATAATAAAGGTCGCCGTGAGTTACTAGCCCACCAAAGTCTTGGCGCCAGTCGATGAGCTTAAAGTCTTCTTTTCCGTCTGATTTCCAACCTGTCTTTAGCACATTGTCAAACTGTAAGTCTCCGTGATATCCTACAGGTATTCCGTCAGTTAATTTATCCCAGTCTACTTTTTCCAGCAGAGTAGAAAGACTTGGAACATCAGTGTCATTAATTACATCATTTTTCTCAGGATCGTTTGGGTATTTTTTTCTGTACGCCTCAACTCTAGAATAAGTTTTTTCTTTGTAGAATTTTTTACAAGAAGACTTAAATGCTGACGCTTCTTTAGAGTCAAGCGTTTTTCTAGACCAAAGATAGTCCTTGCACCAAGCAAAGAAGTTTGATGCTATCTCAGGAGTAAGACATTCATAAACTGTCTCACCTTTTAGAAGCTTATAAGAGAAAAATGACGTAGTTTGCTTTTCAATAGGAGGACATAGTCCCTTGAGTGATTCGGCTCTTTTACACCTTGAAGAAACTTTTTCAGAATCTCCAAAATACTTAATCAGACGCCCGCCAAACAAATATGTAAATTCGTTAATCTTATCAAAGTTAAAAGTATCCTGGTTTCCTTCCATTTTTTCTCGTGCAGCAAAGTAGGATTCACGAGTTCCCGTGTCCAGCCAAGTAAACCTTTCAGGATAAAGATCAAAATTTATCAGCTTAAGCAATCCATTAGAAATTTGAAGCTCATTGTTTACCAAAGAGTCATTTTCTTTTAAGGCATCCCAAAATTGTCGATAAGAATTTACAGCAGCTAAACCAATAAAAACATGATTATTATTGCATTGTTTTTTATCAGTTAAAGATGATATCTTTCCTTCCTTGATTTCCGCGGAACAAAAACGAGAAATATCTTCATCTTCATCCAAAAAGGATACACCCAACCAGTTTCGATCAGGTGATGGGATACGTTCTTGAACTAGAGTATCTCCAGCAAAGATAATAAAAGGACATTGAAGCTCAGGCTCACATTCTAACAGTGATCTTCCAGGTCCAGACCCAGGTCCTTCGCAGTGCTTAACATTGACAATCTTAATACTTCTATGCGGGTGAGCATGAGACAAGTATTCTTCTACTTTTTCGCCTTCGTGACCAACAGCAACTACTATTTCTATGCTATCATCAAATTTATCGATAATATGAGAGATTATTGCCTTTTCTTGAATTGGAAGCAAAGACTTGTTTATATTCTGGGTAAGTTCACCCATTCTAATGCCTTTACCTGCTGAAAGGATGCAGACTTTATACGTGCTCATCCTCAATCCTACCGTCGGGTCGCTCAGCATCATCCTGGATTCGAACAACGTCGTCTACTTCTGGAGTTGAAACTTCTTGCAATATTATATCAGTCAAAGCTATTACTCGATGCTTTCTAGGAGGAACCACTGTAAAGAAATCTCCTGCGTTCATAATAGTTTTTTCAACAACGCCCTCTTCGTTTTCAAGCCAGACTTCTGCTTGACCTTCAATGAGGTAATTAGTTTCTAGTTTTTTTAAATGATACTGGTAGCTTGTTCTGTGACCTGCATTAATATGAATTCTTTTGTAGCAGTATTTTTCATTTAATTCTAACCAAAGCTCTTTACCCCAGGGTTTTTTCACTATTTTCATTTTAACTCACACATATTACCAATTTAAAGTAATCTTACTTACTTCTTTGATTCTATTTCTTTCTTTTGACATATCTTCATCAGGCGTTGATTCTCTTAGCTCATAAGCATGTCTAACAAGAGGGCTAGGTCCCATTTTTTCGCCTTCAGCACCTGATTCCCAGGGCCGATTCTCGCCAAAAAAGTCAATATCTTTAGCAATTTCGATCATTCTAAGAAAATACAAAGAAAGAAAATGACTATGAGTAGACTTATGAGGAAAATGCTGAATTGTTTTAATCCAGTTGTATATCTCTAAGAACTTTGACATTTTTTCTGATGATGCAATAAACCATAGATCGTTCATCCCATGATGAATATCACCCGTAGGCCATAGACTAAGTGGAGGAATAGTATAAAAACTCTCTGGATTAAGTTGAGAAAAATCAAAATCTACATTATATGCTAAATCAAATCTTGTTAGCATTACATAGTCATACTCAAAATTATTTTGCTTTTCATAAACAGTTCTAAGTTGATTTACTTTATGTGCTGAGTACCATCGACTGAAAAGCGCATGAAACCTTAGATTGTCTAAGCCTCTAAAGACACCATCGTGCCACTTGTTTATCTCACCGCCTGGACCATTTGGGTCTCCTACTGCATACTCAAAATTAAAAACAACTTGAGGTTCAAAAAAATGAAGCTTAGGCTCATAAAGATCTATTAGTTTTTCTTTTCTATCTTCAGACCAAGAGTGCATAAACACATCAACATTCTTATTTACGCTTTTTATGTGCTTCTTAAAATGTTCATACGACAAAGAGACGTCAATTTGACTTCCTGTCCCGTATTTATCTGCAGTTCCCGCTTGCCCGTGCAATAAAATTGCAATTCTAGGATTTTTTTTCATACTAAATTATTTTCTTTTATTAGATAGATTATCATCAACTAAAGACTATTCTTTCTCCACACCCTTGTTTCGTTAGGGCCCTCTTCTATTCCTTGTCCACCTACTAGCGTAAAAAGATTAGAAAGGCTTTGGTAATAGTCTTCTCTTTCATGAGCAGCAGACTCAAGATCTGGCCCTGGATCATGCTCTTCTTCGTGATCATGCTTAATAAAGTTTTCACAAAATAAAGCGTTATTATTCATTTGAGACATAAGATTATGAAAAGTCTCAACAGGAGAAGGTACATGCTCAAGCACTTCAAAAATAAAAACTGTGTCCAGAGAAGAAGAATATCTTGGTAGCTCGCCTGGTTTCACAGCTATTGCTTCAAGAGTTACATTTTTAAGCTCTCTATCTTTTATCAGCTTTTTCAGTCTCCATTGTGCAAAAGTAAAGTGTTCACATTCAACATCAGAGATGCAAACCCTCAGTTCAGTTTCAGGGCTTATATTTTCAAGGAGTGAGAAAGAAAATGGTGCGACTCCGCACCCATATTCACAAAACGTAGTATTGTTTCTTACAGTATTTGACAGCAAATTCAAATGAAAGTTTTTCATATCTTTGTGACGGACAACTTGTCTAAAAGATGCCCAAGCACCCTGGTCTTTGTAGAACTTGAAAATATCTTCTACAGTATTTCTTTCTTGGAGAGCCCAAATATCTTCAAAGGTCATATCTGTGACTGCGTGCGTAGTTTCTGAAGCAGGGAGCGAAGGTTTTCTATTTGGCCTTCTATTTCCAAGTTCAAATGCTTCCTCAGGAGTTACCTTATAATATTCACAAAGGTCTTCATACCAGGGTTTCTGGTTGCTAAAATTTATGTAATTGTTGCTCATGTTGATCTAATCCTCTCATTAAGATCAAGGTAGTTTACTTAATCACCTTTTTTAATTCTATAGCTGTCTTCATCAAAATGCTCAGTTGAAAATTCAAAAAGATAAGAATCTTCCAAAGCCTCCATTTGATGAACTAGCCCAACAGGTATTTCTTTAATATCACCTGGCTTCATAATAATTTCAGTTTTTTTGGCTTCTTCACCGAGCATGTAAAAAGTACATTTTAATATTCCGGCGCTTAAGTAAAAAGTCTCATTTTTTATCTTGTGATAGTGAAGACTACACTTTTTACCCTTATTGAAAAAAAGTATTTTTCCGCAATAGTTTTCATCATTATGAATCCAGAGTTCATGACCCCATCCTTTTTCAACTTTTTTTGATAAAGAATTTTGCAATTCGTAAGGATTTATCATGCTTTTTCTTGCCCGCTTTAATATTTCGCAAAAAATCTAATAACATTTTACTATTCAAAAGCAGGGTTGTTTCAATTTAAATGATAAATTTTTTAATTTTGCAAAGCGTTTAATACTTCATTCATCTTAATAATGTAATTTCCTGAAAATCTTACAGATACTGATGAGAATGCGTTTGATAGCTTGATAGACTTTATAATATCATTTGTATGAAGATAAAAAGTTGAAAGACAAGCGATAAAAACGTCGCCCGCACCACAGACATCGAAAACCTCAGACTGGATTGCAGGATACATATTTCCCAAGTAAAAAGCACCTTTTTTTCCAGATGTTACTATTAGCTTTTCTGGGTCAACAGGTTTTATTAATTCGCTTTTTTCTTTTTCATTTATCTTTAAAAAGCAGCCATCGTAGCATGACAAGTCTTTTTTCTTAGAATCTACAAAAATACAGTCATTTGACCTTGATATGAATTCAGCAACTTCTGGAGTAATAAATCCTTTGTTATAGTCAGAGACAATGATTGCATCGTATGAGCTTAAGTTTGAATAATTTAAAATATCTATTTCTAAAGGGTTACAGATATCGTTTATGTCTAGCCTAAAGACTTGACTATCAAATCTCTTATCAATAAATCTTTCTTTTCTAATTTGTGTATCATTGTTAGTAATGATGTCACATTCCTGATTTAACTCTAAGACATTAAGATGGACATTTTTGGCCATGCCGAATTTTTCAAAACACTCTTCGGACTTAAAGATAGGGACAGGAGCCTCAGAAGATATTCTATCAACAACACCTGTATGGTAAATGTCTTTGCAAGACTCACCTATCACTAAAATTTTGTAAGGTTGAAGTGGTTGAATATCCTTCAACAGTTTCAAATATTCTGACTTCAGCAAACTCAGCCCCCACTACATCTTCAGGATTATAGTCTCCGCCTTTTACGATTATATCAGGATTTATTTCTTTGATCAAATTATACGGTGTATCTTCGTTAAAAATAATAACTTTATCGACAAAGACTAGTGAATCGAGCAGGTATTTTCTATCTTTATCAGAATTAAGAGGCCTAGACTCGCCCTTAAGCCTTTTTACGCTAGCATCACTATTGAGACCGACTACAACTGTTCCTAGTTTTTTGCAATACTTTAAAAGATCTAAGTGCCCTCTATGGAGAACATCAAAGCAGCCATTGGTAAAAACAATCATAAATCTAACACTTTTTGTATAGTTTCAATTATTTCATTGACATCGTGTTCGTCAGCATCATTCTTGCATTTTGGGCAGTCTATTTTTAGTCCGCATACATCATGCCGAGAAATGTTTATGTTAATATTTTGAGGATATGCAACCATTTTTTCAGACTGATATCCTGTTATTATCACTAGGGCTTTAGTATTAGTTGCAGTAGCAGCATGAGCTAATCCACCTTCACAGCTTATAAAAAGCTTAGATTTACCTATTACACCTGTTGCTTCTCTAAATGTCGTAGCACCCCGCATGTCAATAGTATTATCTAAAAGCCTTGAATTAGTGTTGCCTATTTGAACTACTTGTATTTTATCTGATATTGAATTTACAATTGATTGAAACTTTTCAAAAGGATAGCTTCTGTTAGGCGTATAGTTTGTTTTAGAATAAGGTTCAATAGTTATAAAATTTTTTTCTAGATTAGCACAGATTTTTTCTACGTTTTCTATCTCATTATGATCTAGGAAAATATCACACTTCAATTCTGGGTTTTTAATACCGTAGACCTCACAGCATTGCTCAATAATATGTGCGTCTTTTCTGTGTATCGCTCGGTCAGGAAAGTCTTGTTTGCAATAATTAGCGCTCGGATTATCTAGAAACATTGGAAAGAACATACAGTTCTCTTCAATTCTATCTTGAATAATGTAAGGATTGTTATGAAAAGTAGGACACTTAACCATTTTAAGAAAGCTTCCTTGCGACTTAACTGGCAATACTTTAGTACCAGGAGACAATTTAGCTATTTCTCGGGCAGTAGCCGTCCAAGTTAAATGCCCACCTAATCCCATTTTGATACTTTCTTTAAAAAGTTTTCATATTTTTTTGATACTTCTACAATATCAATATTGACGTCATGACAAGAATCAATAACTTTCGAAAAGTTTAGTTTTGGTGGCTCATAAAGTTTAAATGGAAGATAGTCCCATTCTATATCTTGGATGATCACAGAATTAACTCCAGCAATTTCTTTTGTTCCACCTGATGAACTACATATAATCTTACACCCTGCAGCTCTGGCATCAACCACAACATTTGGGCAGTGGTCTAATAGTGCTAAATGAATAAAATATTTAGACTTCTTATAAAGAGATATTAATTGATCCCAGTTTAGATTTCCTGCATAAAAAATTCTATCATGTCTTACTTCACAGTCTGGATTACTTCCTGCAATAACAAGGCAGTCATTTTCACCAGAGTGTTCGAGAAAATATCTAACATTTTCAGAAAGTCTTTTATGAGGCCTCCATGAAGATGCACATGACCAAATATTTTCAAAATTATTAATTAATTCATTTTCTA
>Ga0209232_1001713_pt1 | contig 11546 bp, 15 predicted proteins | sample ETNvirenome_2_60_FD_184066 | JGI IMG/M metagenome (GOLD analysis project Ga0209232, IMG submission 184066) | Marine viral communities from the Pacific Ocean - ETNP_2_60 (SPAdes) (version 2) | ecosystem: Environmental > Aquatic > Marine > Oceanic | place: Pacific Ocean | collected 2013-06-22
TTATGATTCTGGCAGAGAAGGCTTTGTCTCAAGATATGTACATGAAACTGTCGCTTTAGCTTTTGCGATTACAGAAGAAGCTGAAGAAGATGGCTTGTACGGTTCTCTAGGCGCTAAATACGCAAGAGCACTTGCAAGATCAATGCAACATACTAAAGAGATCAAAGGTGCGAATATCTTTAATAATGCAACTACTACTTCAACTGGAGGAGACGGCGTAGCTTTAATGAACGGCTCTCACCCACTTGGTGGTGGCGGTACTGCTTCTAACATTCTAGCAACACCTGCAGATTTATCTGAAACGTCTTTAGAGACACTTTTAGTTCAAATCTCAGAAGCTGTAGATGACAGAAGTATACCAATTGCATTATCTGGAAGAAAACTTGCAGTTCCTCCTGGATTGATCTTTATCGCAGAAAGAATTATCAAGTCTAATTTAAGACCTGGTACTGCTGATAATGATATCAATGCAATGAGAAATATGGGTATGATCCCTGAAGGAGTAGTAGTCAATCAAAGATTTACTAATCCTGATCAATACTTCATATTAACTGATTGTCCAGATGGAATGAAGCACTTCGTTAGATCACCAATCAAAAAAGCTGTTGAAGGCGATTTTGAATCTGGTAATTTAAGATACAAATGCAGAGAAAGATACAGCTTCGGTTTCACAGACTGGAGAGGTGTATACGGATCTGAAGGCGTAGCATAATAACTAATTAATACTAGGCGTAGCAATACGCCTAGTATTTTTAATAACCCAAACGACTGCGAAAGCAGACTATTATAAGGAGATAGACATATGGGAACAACAACATTTTCCGGACCGATAAAAGCGGGAACGGTTAGTCAAACAACTGGCACAAAATTAGGCGAAAGTATTAAAAATACTGGTTTCGTTACTATGGGCCAATCAGTAAAAGTTGATATCATTGGAGCTTCACATCTTAATCAAGTATGTGCAGTAGTTCCAGCAAACTCACAAATAGTTGATGTTATACTTAATGTAACAACTGTAAATAATGATTCTGGTGCAGCTACTGTTTCAGTAGGAACTGAAGCTGATGCTAATGCATTTTTAGATGGAGTTAATGTTAAAGCTCTAGCTACTACTCATGGTACTTTAGATACAGAAGCAACTAATGTAGGTACAACTGACTTACAAGTTTTAGCTGACTTTACTGGTGCTAGTGGTGACGCAACAACTGGTGCTTGCACAGTTACTGTTTTGTATTTACAAAACAATAGTGTTCAAGACGCAGCAGATTTATAATAATAAACTATGGGGCCTTCGGGCCCCTATAAAATTATGGAATTTAATTTAGACTTTTTATATAAATCTGGTAAAGCTTTAGAGAATATTGATTATTCTAATACCGATGCTGAAGATAAAGAAGAAAGAAGTACAGCTGAATCAGTAACACCAATTAAAAAAGAAAAATCAGATGACGAAAAAACTGTTGATGAATCTACAGCTGAAGTTATCAAAACACAAAAAGATAAAGAAAAAAAAGAAGATACAGAACAAGATTTAGAAAAAAAATTAAAAAATATAGAAAAAGTAATAGAAACATTTAGCGGTGGAGATGTACAACAACTTCCTTCAAGTAAAGATTTAGTAGGAACAACAAGTGATAATATAAATATTAAAGCTCCAGATTTAAGCTCTTTACAAGCTAAAGCTAATATGCAAGAATATTTAAAACCTTCTAATAGACAAAATGACAGAATTGCTTTACTTTATGAAGACTTAAAAAAATATAATTTAATATAGGAGAAAAAAATGGCAGGATCGGATCTAAATGTAGCTTTTACTTCTACTACTGGAGGGACACAAGTATTATTTGGTGGACCTACTAGATTAAAAGCTTTTATAATTACACCAACAGCTAGTGCAGGAACAGTAGTTTTTAAAGATGGTGGTACAAGTAAATTTACAGTATCTACAGCTGCAAGTGCAGCATCAGGACCAGTAAATATTAATTTACCAAGTGACGGTGTAAAATTTGGTACATCTTTACAAGCAACTTTAACTGATGTTGCTGGATTAACAGCATTTTTTGCATAATGGAGGACTATGGCTTTATCAGGAACGTCCACATTTACTTTAACTGTAAATGATGTAATACAAGAAGCTTATGATAGAATAGGTGGTGATCCTATTTTAGGTTACGATATTAGATCAGCTAGACGAAGTTTAAATATTATGTTTAGTGATTGGGCTAATCGTGGTTACAATCAATGGACTGTTGAATATAAAACTTTAGCTATTACAACAAGTACAATTTCATATACATTACCTGCTGATACTGTTGATGTTATTAATGCTAATATTCAAATAAGTGATGGCACAGAATATGCTATGACTGCTTTAGGATTAAATGATTATGCAGCAATTTCTAATAAAACTACACAAGCTAGACCAACACAATATTATTTACAAAGATTAAGTACACCTGTTTTAAAAATTTATCCAGCTCCTGATACTAATTATACAATTACTTATTATCGAATTAGAAGAATAGAAGATATTACAGCTTCAACAGTAAGTGGTGTAGAACAAAATGTAGATGTACCTTCAAGAGCTTTAGAATGTATGTGTGCAGGACTTGCTTATTATCTTTCTAAAAAAAGAGTAGGTATCGCACCAGCTACGCAACAAACTTTAAAAATAGATTATGAAGAAGCTTATCAACGATTAATTGCTGGCGATGATACTCCTTCAACTAGAATTTTACCAGCAACAGGAAATACTTATTATTCATAATGGCTAGAGTACCAGCAAGCACAAGACCACATCGAGCACCTTCTCAAAAATTTTCTGGTGGAAAATATGCATATGCTATTTCTGATAGATCAGGATTAAGGTTTCCATATCAAGAAATGGTATTTGAATGGACTGGAATGTTTGTTCATACTTCAGAGTGGGAACCAAAACAACCACAATTAGATTTAACTTATTTTACTGATGCACAAACTTTACAAAATGCTAGACCATCAGCTAATATATCTGCAACACAAGCAGCAAGAACTGGTGGAGGCGCAGTTGGATCATCTACTGGTGGTGTTCCTAATCAAGTCACTGCTTTACCAAGTTTTGAAAATACATCAGGTCAATCTGTTTATGTAGGAGTTGCAACTCTTCCTACAACATGGTATTTAAATAATACAAATTTGTTAACAACTTCATTGGGAAATGTTACAGTTGTTATTACATGATAAAAAATAAAACACCGAGTGTTATGATCGCAACACCTTGTTATGGCGGTCAACTTTCTGAAGGATATTTACATGGAATTATGAGTGTAACTCAATCTGCAGCAAAGAATAATTACAGAGTACATTTAAATACAATGGGAAATGAAAGTTTAATTACTAGAGCTAGAAATACTTTAGTAAGTCAATTTTTAGATTCAGATGAAACAAATCCTGAACTTTTTACACATTTAATGTTTATTGATTCTGATATAGGATTTAATGGAGATGCAGTTTCTCGTTTAGTATTATCTGATTATGATGTAGCTTGTGGTGTATATCCTAGAAAATCTATTGATTGGGAAAGGTTACCAGAATTAATAAAAAAAAGTGATAAACATTTAGAACAAAGAGCTTTAGGATATAATCTAAATTTTTCAAATCCAGATAATATTGAAGTAGAAAATGGATTTACAGAAGTAATGGATGCAGCGACTGGATTTATGTGTATTAAAAAAGAAGTTTTTAAAAAAATGATTGAAGCTTATTCTAATCTTAAATATACTAGCGATCAAATTATTAATGGTAAAAAGTATGGAAGTAACAATTGTTACGCATTTTTTGACTGTATTATTGATGAAAAAAGTAATAGATATTTATCAGAAGATTATGCTTTTTGTAGATTATGGCAAAAAATAGGTGGTAAGATACATGTTGATCTTCGAAGTCCATTAACGCATTATGGAACTTATCCATTTGCAGGGCATGTATGGACTAAATTTAAGATTGATGATAATGTAAAAGTGGAGAAAAAAAATGGCAATGACTTACAGCAGTCTAAAGACTGATATACAAACATGGGCAGAAAATACAGGTACTGATTTTAATAATCAATTAGATACATTTATAGATAACACATTTTCTTCATTATCAAGAGATATTGATCCAGTAGGTTTTAATGAAAATGTAACTACTACAGCAATAGTAGGAGATAGATTTGTTAATCTTCCTACTGCTATTGAACCTATGTTATTTAATTATTTAACTATAACTGTTGGTACAGAAGTTACTTATTTAGAAATGAAAACTTTAGCTTATTGTCAAGAATATTGGCCTAATTCAGCTTTACAAGGTCAACCTAAATATTTCGCTAATTTTGATGATGACCGAGTATATTTAGCTCCTACTCCTGATCAAGCTTATACTCTTAAATTAGGATATCAAGGAAAAATTAATCCTTTATCTAATACTAATACTACTAATTGGTATACTGAAACTATTCCAGACGTTTTGTTATTTGGTTGTTTAGCGGAAGCAAATCTCTTTACAAAGAACATGGAAGATTATACTATATACCAAAATTTGTATAATACAAGAGTTACTACTGTTAACAACGAAGCTCGTAGAAGAAGAAGAACTGACTATAAGTTTCCAGGTAGCCCTGTTGGTACAAACACATTAACTGGAGGACAATAATATGGCAATAACACAAGCGATTTGCACAGTATTTAAACAAGACTTGATGTCGCCTGGTGGAAACCTTGAAGCTCAAACTCTTAAATGTGCACTATACACTAATGCAGCAACTTTAAATGCAACAACATCTGTTTATATAACTGCAGATGAAGTTACTGGAAACGTAGCTACTAATTATACTACAGGCGGAAACGCATTGACTAATGTAGCTATTTCAGTAGATGGAACTACAGCAATTTTTGATGCAGATAATGTTACATTTCCTAATGCAACAATTTCAGCTCAAGCAGCACTTTTATATAATGCAAATAATGCTAATTCTGCAATTGCAGTTTTAGATTTTGGAGGAGTTAAAACTTCAACGAACGGAACTTTTGAATTACAGTTTCCAACTGCTAATGCTAGTGCTGGTTTAATTAGAATAGCTTAAAGGAGTACTACTTATGGCTGCACTCATCATTAATGATAGAGTAAAAGAAACAAGTACTACTACTGGAACAGGAACTATTAGTTTAGCTGGAGCTTCACAAGGTTTTGAAACTTTTGTTGCAGGTATTGGCACTACTAATACAACTTATTATTGTATTACTAATTCAACTCAAACAGAGTTTGAAACTGGTATTGGTACAGTAACTGATGCAACTCCAGATACTCTTTCTAGAGATACAGTTTTATCATCCACTAATTCAGATAACAAAGTTGATTTTTCTGCAGGTGAAAAAGATGTATTTTGTACAATCCCTGCAAAAAAAGCAATGTCACCGGTTATGGAAGCTACAGGTTATGTAGTAACTCATGCTTCAACATTAGATGAAGTTCAAACAATGGATTCAGGTGTATTAGCAGGACCAGTATCAGTATCTGGAACAATAACAGTAACAGGAACTTTGGTAATAGTTTAATGAGTAAAATAGAAGTAAATACAATTGAACCACAATGCGGAACTTCATTAACAATAGGTGCTTCTGGTGATACTATAACTATTCCAAGTGGTGCATCGATTTCAAATCAAGGAACTGCATCTGGTTTTGGTTCTACAGGTGAAGTATCTTGGGTAACAACTAAAAAAACGTCTGGTTTTACAGTAACATCAGGTGAAGGTTATTTTTGTGATACATCTAGTGGAGGTTTTACAGTAACTCTTCCAGCAGGAACTGCAGGAAATTCTTTTGCTGTTGCGGATTATACAAACACATTTAATTCAGGTAATATAACAATTACACCAAATGGTTCACAAAAAATTGGTGGATTAGCTGGAAATGCTGTATTAAATACTGAAGGACAGTCTGCATATTTTGTATATGTAGATGATACTGAAGGTTGGAAAAATGTAATAGATTCAACATCTAATATTACAGCAGGATCATTTGTAGAAGCTACTGGTGGTAATGCTATTGTCACTTGTGGTAATTACAAAACTCATATTTTTACAGGACCTGGTACTTTTGCAGTATCATCTATATCATCTGATGCAGCAAATAATAAAGTTGATTATCTTGTTGTAGCTGGCGGAGGTGGCGGAGGTGGCGCTGACAACGAAGTAAAAGGTGGTGGCGGTGGTTCAGGAGGTGTAAGATTTTTTTCTACAGCTCCAGGAAATAATCACCCTAATAATAATTCAGGTGCAACTCCTAACACAGAAATTGTAGTTACAGCTGCATCTTTTCCAATCACAGTTGGAGCAGCAGGATCAGGAGCACCAAGTTCTCCTCCAGCAAATAATCAAGCTGGATCATCTGGAGGTACTTCAACATTTAGTACAGTTACTTCAGCAGGTGGTGGAATAGGCGGTTCTTATCAAGTAGCTGCTACAAGTGGAGGATCAGGAGGTGGTGCAGGAACTGCAAATGCTACTCCTTACGCAGCAGTCGGTAGTGGTAATACTCCTCCAGTTGCTCCTGTACAAGGTTTTAACGGAGGAACAGGAAACCCATATGGTAGTGCACCAAGTTTTGGATCAGAATCTGGTGGAGGAGGCGGAGGAGCTGGAGTAGTCGGTACATCTGCACCTGTTCCTGCAGATGGTTCATTGACACCAGGTGGTGATGGAACTTATATTGCTGATTCATTTGTAGGTCCAACAGCTCCAAGTTATGGAAGTTCAGGTCCTGTATCAGCAGCAAGATATTTTGGTGGTGGCGGAGGTGGAGGTCAACAAGGCCCTGCATCTGCTGGTGGATCAGGAGGAGGTGGAAATGGTGGAAATAGTACAAACGCACCTGCACCTGCACCTACAGCTGCTGGACAAGCTGCTACAATAAACACTGGTGGTGGCGGAGGTGGAGCTGGAGCAGTTCCAGCTGGAACTAATATGCCTGGTGGTGGCGGAGGTTCAGGAATTGTTATGATAAGGTATAAAATTGCGTAGGTAAATTATGAGTAGTAAAATTAAAGTAGATAATATAAATAAAATTTCAGATGATTCAAATATCATTAAAAAATGTGGAACAACTACCACTGTAGGATCAGGAGCAAGTAATCCTATTGTTGTTGATGGCTCTACAGTTACTTTAGGTAGATGTGGTGGTACTGTAGCTTTAGCAAGTGGTGCTACTCAATCTGGTTTTGGTAGAACAGGAACAGTTGATTGGCAAACAGCATCAATTAAAACTGGTACATTTACAGCTGCAAATGGTGAAGGTTATTTTTGTAATACAACAAGCGGCGGATTTGTAATGAATTTACCAGCAGGTTCTGCAGGAAATATAGTTTCAGTACAAGATTACAATAATACATTTGATACAAATGCTTTAACAATAACACCAAATGGTTCAGAAAAAATTAATGGTGGCGCTGGTTCTATAGGTTTAAGCACAGAAGGTGAAGGTTTAACTTTAGTTTATATTGATTCAACAGTCGGTTGGAGATCAATTCAAGATAGCGATTTTGCTACAGCAGGTAGTAACTATGTAGCAGCAACTGGAGGTACAGAAACTACTTCAGGTGATTGGAAAATTCACACATTTACAGGTCCAGGATCTTTTGTTGTAACAGGAGGAGGTTCTCCAGCAGGTTCAAATACAGTAGATTATTTAGTTATAGCAGGTGGTGGCGGTGGAGCAGGTAATCCTGGAGCAGGGGCAGGTGGAGGAGCAGGAGGATATAGAGAATCAGTTCCTAGTCCAGCTGCTTGGACTGGAAGTCCACTAGCTAATCCTGCTAATGCACGACCTGTTTCAGCACAAACATATCCAATTACAGTTGGAGGAGGAGGTACAGTCAGTCAACCTCAAGGAAACGAAGGGGGAAATTCAACATTTTCAGACATAACATCAGCTGGTGGTGGAGGTGGTGGAAAAGCAGATAATAATCCAGGAGTAGCGGGTGGTTCAGGTGGTGGAGCAGCACCAGGTGGTTCAGTAGGAGCAGGAGATACACCTCCTACAAGTCCTCCTCAAGGTAATCCAGGTGGAGCTGGTGGTGCAAGTAATGGTGGATCTGGCGGTGGTGGTGGAGCTGGTGGTGTTGGCACAGCAGGAAACGCATCTCCTCCAGGAGGAGGAAATAGTGGTGGTGGAGATGGTGGCCCTGGCGTAGCGACATCAATAACAGGATCTCCTGTTACAAGAGGTGGTGGAGCTGGAGGTGGTGGTAGAGACACATACAGTGGATCTGGCCCAGGCGGAACAGCAGGACCTGGCGGTGGTGGAGCAGGTGGAACACAAAATAGTAATAATGCAGGAGCAGGAACAGATAACACTGGAGGTGGCGGCGGTGGAGGTGGTGAAAATCAACCTGGAAAAAATGGTGGTCCAGGTGTAGTAATATTAAGGTATAAATTTCAAAATTAAGTAAATTATGAGTGAAGTAAAAGTAAATAAAATAAGTCCAAGATCAGGTACAGATGTTACATTAGGAGATAGTGGTGACACTTTCACAATTCCTTCTGGTGCAACTATAACTAATAGTGGTACAGCAAATGGTTTCGGTGCCACAGGTGCAGTTAATTGGAATACAACAGTTAAGACAGGAGATTTTACAGCAGTTTCTGGTGAAGGATATTTTGTAAATTCAACTTCAGGTGAAATAGATGTAACACTCCCAGCAGGAACTGCAGGATCAATTATTGCTGTAGCAGATTATGCAAACACAGCAGATACAAATAATATTATATTAAAACAAAATGGTTCAGATAAAATAGAAGGATCAACTGATGATTTTATAGTAAATCAAGAAGGAGCTTCACTAACTTTAGTTTTTGTAGATTCAACAAAAGGTTGGATAATAACAGATACAGGAAATAGCACAGATGCTAGTATAACTCCTTCATATGTAGCAGCATCAGGAGGAAATACAACTGTTAATTCTCCTTGTGGAGATTATAAAATTCATACTTTTACAGGTCCAGGAACTTTTACAGTATCTTGTGTAGGTAATGCTGCAGGATCAAATACACTAGAATATTTAGTAGTTGCAGGTGGTGGAGCTGGTGGAAGAGATCAATCAGGCGGAGGTGGAGCTGGAGGATTAAGAACTAATTTTCCAAGTCCAGCTACTGGTGGTTTGGAAGTAACAGCTACAGGATATCCTGTTTCTGTAGGTGGTGGTGGATCAAGACCTGGTTGTAATGGTACACCTGGAAATAGTGGTTCACAATCAGTCTTTACAGGATCTTCAACAATTACTTCAGCTGGTGGTGGCGGAGGAACTGGAAATGGAGGTTCAACAACTGGACAAACTGGAGGTTCAGGTGGTGGTGGAGATAGTAACCAAAGCGGTTCAGCAGGAAATACACCTCCCGTAACTCCTCCTCAAGGAAATCCAGGTGGAACAAGTTCAGGACCAAATGGAGCTGGAGGTGGTGGCGGTGCTAGTTGCGCAGGTGGAAATAGTCCAGGCGGTACAACGGCAGGAAATGGTGGAAGTGGTACAGGTTTTCCAACAGTATTTGTAAATAATGCTGGTCAACCTTCTGGAGGAAATTATTATTTTTCTGGTGGCGGTGGAGGTTCTGCTCATAGTGGAGGAACTCATGGCACTGGTGGTTTAGGTGGAGGAGGTCGAGGTGGTGGAACAACACCTCCAGGCGTTCAAGCTCCAGAAGCAGGAACAGATAACCAAGGTGGTGGTGGCGGAGGTTGTGGTAATAATGCTTATACTAATCAAACTGGTGGTTCTGGAATTGTAATAATAAGATACAAATTTCAAAATTAATATGTGTTTACTAACTTTTGAAATTAATATATAAGGAGAAATATATGGCACATTTTGCAAAAATTGGTATGAATGGAAAAGTTATTCAAGTATTAACTTTGAATAATAATGATATGTTAAATGCTGATAATATTGAAGATGAATCAGTAGGTCAACAATACTTACAACAACATAATAACTGGCCTGCAGAAATGTGGATTCAAACATCTTATAATACAGTAGGTAATACACATAAATCTGGAGATAACTCAAAAGCATTAAGAGGAAATTATGCAGGTATAGGTCATACATGGGATGAAGATAATCAAATTTTTTGGCCTAAATCACCTTTTCCATCTTGGGTAAAAAATATTACAACTGCAGGTTGGGATTCACCAATCGGTCCAGTTCCAACATTTACTGCAGAACAAATTTCACAAAATGAAGCTGGTACTCATGCCTGGCGTTATGATTGGAATGAAACTAATACAACTTGGGATTTGACAGATACGAAAGCATAGATTAAAAATGGTGGTATGCAGAAGGAAGTATTAACAGAGCAAGCTCTATATTATGGTGATGTGGCAATGCCTAAAGATTGGGACATTGACCGAGATAAGTTATCAGGAGACATTTTACAATCAATAATTCAAAATAAAAATTTTCCATTTTCACGAACTTGGGATATGTTAAATACTTACATAAGAGATCATGTAAAAGTAGATTATGATATTACTTTAATTAACCAAAAAACTTGGGGTAATATTTATAAACCTAGTCAGACTACAATTCCATTATTAAATATTGATCCAGTAGATTTAAAAAATTCACCTGATTTTACAATGCTTTATGGTGTTAAAGTTAAAGATTGTATGGTTAGAATATATTTTGAAGATAATAGACGTAAAGGTAGGTCTTGGGATATACCATTATTTAATAATAGATTTATAATATTCCCATCAACTAATATGTATTATTTAACTAATAATCAAAAAGATAGTTTAAATTTTGTACAAACAATAACTTATGAATATATTTAATGAAAATTCTTAAACCTAGAAAGAATTGGAATATAGATTGTACAAAAATTACTGTTATGGACAATTTTTTTGATGAAGAATGTTTAAAAAAATTAAAGTATAGATTGTTATATACAACTAAAGCTGATCATTTATACGATAATTATTATGCAATAGATTATTGGAACAATGATTATTTAACATCTTTAATTGCAAAAGAATTAAAAAACAAAATACTTTTACCTCCTTTTTTAAGAGCTTGGGGTTTTGTTTATAATAACATTGGAAAAGGAGTTCATCTACATTGTGATCCTTCATTAGTTAATTTAAATACTTGGTTAACTTCAGATAAATCTGTAAAAAATAAATCTAAAAATGGTTTAATTATCTATAAAATTAAACCTCCTAAACATTGGACACGTTACGAATGGAATCAAACTCCTGATAAATCAATTAAATTAATTAAAGATAAAAAAGTTAAACCTGTTAAAATTCCTTACAAATATAATAGAGCAGTTTTTTTTGATGGAGCTTATTTTCATACTTCAAATGAAGTGTCTATGAAAGAAGGTATGGAAAATAAAAGAATAAGTTTTACAATGTTATTCGGAGAACAATTAGAAAAAAATGAATCTATTTAATTATTATTGGTATTTTCCAAGTGTTCTTACACCAAAGTTTTGTGATGAAGTAATAGCTTATGCTAATTCACAAAAAGAAGTT
>Ga0209232_1001717_pt1 | contig 11516 bp, 7 predicted proteins | sample ETNvirenome_2_60_FD_184066 | JGI IMG/M metagenome (GOLD analysis project Ga0209232, IMG submission 184066) | Marine viral communities from the Pacific Ocean - ETNP_2_60 (SPAdes) (version 2) | ecosystem: Environmental > Aquatic > Marine > Oceanic | place: Pacific Ocean | collected 2013-06-22
TTAAAAAGTTCTTTGGCGGTATAAGAGATAAAGTAATGGGTAGAGCCACCGGAGGAATAGTTGGAATTGGTGAAACAACTCTTGTTGGAGAAGATGGGCCGGAATTAGTTAGATTACCCGCAGGTTCAAGAGTTTATACAAATGCACGAACAAAACAAATGACAAGAAGTAATTCCCTTAATAACAATAATACCATAAATATTACAATTAACGCTAAAGATACTTCCGATGCTGAAATGCGAAGAATAGCAGAAAAAGTCGGAAGATTAGTAAATAATAGTATTAATAGAAATACGGGAATGTCAGGGATAAGGTGATGAAATGCCAATAGATGTAGCAGATACAACACATAATGTTTTCTTGAAATTAAATGTTCACGGAAAGGAAACCGTCAGTAATCAAATTGATACTATTCCTCTTAAAGTTACATCAATTGGCGTTGATGTTAGCAGAACAGTTCCGGCATTACCCGTTCCTCTTTCAAGCATAGCAAGGGGTCAATCGGAAACAATTGCAGTTGATTTAGGAATGGCGAATAAAAGCATATCACTTCAAGGAATAATTACAAGTGGTAGAATTAGAAGAAGCCATACAGGAATTTCACCAAATTTTACTGCGATAGATATGACCGCACCGGAATTGGCTCAATTGATTGCATCGGGAGTTGATTCTTCGGGTTTGGCTCATTATCAAAATTTTAATGAGTTAGTTTTCTTAATTGAGTCAAATATTGATGCAAGTTATGTTGAGAGACAAAACGGAGTAGCAAAAATACCATTTACTTTTGCTTCAAGAGGCGCACCATTAGAAAAAGATAATGCGAGAGTTCCAATACCTGCTGACTTTCCCGTTGATGATACTTCAACAGGATTAACAGGATTTATTGAACAGTTTGGCTTTACATTGGATTCGGAACAACCATTAGAAGTCGGATTTAACATGAGTTTTAGAGTGGCTACTATTTTCCCATGAGGCGATTTAAATGTATGATATTTATGTAGGAAAGCAAAGAAGCATAGTGTTTCCCATTATGTGTAATGCTCATATAAATATTAGTTATGCAGATAACATTGTTGATTTTGCTAACAATAACGATACTACAGATGATGTTGCTTACGGTCTATGGGGTCATAGCGGGTCTTTTATTTATCAAGCGTTATTTACTCCATATGACATTAATGGAATGGGTGCAGGTGGATTAAGAGGCCGTAGCGCACAACAAGTTAGCGATTTTATAATGCCTCAAGGTGGCTCAAATAAATTAAGTGAAGAATACTTACCAACTGCGAGTAGATACACGCATAGCATGGTTCTTTTTCATAATGCCAATCTAACTGTATCTTTGAAAAACACTACAACTACTAACAGTAATCAACCTGCTGAATATAAAATTAAAGTGGATATGAAAATAGGCGGAGTTAATCAGTCTTTTGAAACAGGAACAGTAATTAATGCAGTATCGGATAAGTCTTGGTTAAAAGGTGATGCAGATAATAATTTTAATTTTACCGGATTTGATGCCGATGGTAAATTAAAATATGAAAGTGCTGGCATAACAAACGCTACTTTTAATGCAGGAGGAACAAGTTTAGTAATAACCTTAAATGGCTCAAGAACCGCATCAACTTTCTTTGAAGGCCAAAAATTATTTGTTAGAGATGGTTTTAATTTTACCGAAATAGGCGCAATAGCAAATGGTGGAATAGGGAGTGTAAATAACAATAATGATATTACAATAACTATTCCTGCTTATAATGCTAATATTGCTCATGGAAGTGAAATATATATTGAGCCTTTCAAAGAGCCAAAATATGTTAAGAATATGCACCATGTAGCGGTTATTCATAATGAATTTGATAATGGAATAAGTATTTTTTACAATAGAAATTTGGTTCTTTCTGCTAAACATAACACGGCAGGAACATTTGTATTTGATAGAACCGATTGCTTGATTGGAAGAAATACTACTAATGGTGCAACTTTGGCTACAACCGCTTCTCAATATATGGGAGAAATTCATGAAATGTCATTAGAAAGGGGAACAAGAAAAAAAATAACTTATACCAATTCTTTGTTTCCGTTTTATGATGATACCTTGATGTATCTAAGATTTGAAGAGGTTGATGAATAATGCCGACAATAACTATTGGTGGAGTTAAGACTTCTTACAACTTAGACCCAAATACCGGCCTTCCAAGTTCAAATGATTATTATGATGTTCCCACTAATCCTAAAATGACATTAAATAGTTATGCAAATGGTGATAAATTATACACTATTATTTATGAAGATGGAACTATCTCAAATGATGAATTTGAAAGAGGAACAGGTGTAGGCACTATTTTAACAGAATTTTCTAATTTGCACATTACTGAAGGTTTTACTCTTAGGTGTAAAGATAACAATACAGGTGAAGGAACTACCTTTAACCCAACAGGCAACAACAGTTTAAGCAATTATGAGTATTATGTTTTAATACATTCAGATAATGAATTAATGTATCATTTTGCGAAGATAACTTCAATATTAACTAATGATGTTGCGGGTGATGGTTTTGTTTTTTCTCCAAGAATGGGTAATGAAATACCAAAGGGAGTTAAATTTAAAATTTTTAAAGGGCCACCTGTTGCGAGTTTAAATAAAATAGTTGCTATTTCTGCCGGAATAAGTAAAGATACAAGCATGTTAAATATAGCAAGGCCGTATTTTTATTTTTATGACGATAAGTTAGATAAAGAAGGAGAATTAAATCACAATACTAAATATATGTTAAAATCAAATATTAGTAATGATTTAACAACTTATAGCGGTAGTAGTGTAATAGTTGTAAATACTATTAATCACGCTTTTACAACTGTTGCAGACCATAGATATAAAATAATAGATTATAGCAAATTTACTTATAATATAAAATTAGAAGATAAATTAAAATTATTAGACGACCCTAATGATGCTACAAGTAATGAAAGCACTTTGTTATCCTCTACATACACTACAACAACTAATTACAATAATTGTTTTATTAATGCAAGAAGAGATGTTAATGATGATGCTTCTTCTTTAGATTTAACAGGGCCAAAAAGATATGTTTATTATAATTTTTCACCGGAAGAAAATAATAGAATGCCCTCTATATATGATATAAATATTATTGATTCTTTTGATGTAAAAACAGGATATGCTTCAATTAAAATGATTGATAGCACTAAAAACTTATCAAATAAAGTATTTAATAATGATAGATTATTTGTTAATCAAAAACTAAAAGAAGAATCGTTCAATGATTGGGTTGAAGTTGCTGAAATTGCGTCTAATAATGGATTAGTCCACACTTTAAGGGCTGATGTTGAAAGACCAAATTTATATTTTAGTGTAAATAATGAAGTTAAAATAGGAAATACAATATGTATTGTTAATGGTGTCTCTTCTACAAATGAAATTACCTTATGGAATTTTTTTGGAAATAACCCATTTGTAGGAAGATTAGAAACAGAATCAGCCTTTACTTTTCAAACAGGAGTGGTCTTTTCGGAAGGAACAAAAGTATATAGAAGAAGATTAAATCCTCTTGATAGCACTTTCTTTACTTCTGCTAAAATTCCTTCGGATAGATTAGATAAACTAAATGGTGTTATTCTTTCTAATCAATATAAAAATTTTTATTGCAGAATGGGAAATTTCATTACTAATGCAGATGAAGATTATGGACTTTTAACTATTAATTTTGAAAATAATTTATTAGATAATGAAACTGCCTTTAGATATGTTTTTGGAGAACTACTATTAAATTATCAAGTATTTTTCGGATTTGTTGAAGAAATAAGCAAAAAATTAGAAAACAACCAAACCACATTTGAAATTGAAGGCAGAAATACATTATCAAAAATGGTTGATATTATTGTTAATAAAAATACTTTGTATTCTTCAGATGTTATTTTATCAGCAGAAAGCCCATACAATAATGTAACAGAAGTCGGCTTTGCGTCTTGGACTGAAAGTTCGCCAAGTATAACATTTGATTCTGCCCAAACTTTAGTCGCTGGCGACCATTTATGGAATAGGGGAGGATATATCGGTGAAGTGCAAGCAGGAGGAACTGCTACCTCATTTGTTCTTGTTCAAGACCCTTCCTTTAAGAGTGGAAGTGCCGGAAATAATATTTCAAGAAATATCTTTAAAGAAACTAATAGAAATTATATTCTCGGAAAAGCATTGACTTCTAACAGATATACTAATTCTGTTGCGAGTTTATTAGGAGCAAGTGATAAGGGTCTATACTTTAAAACAGGTAATATATTAAACGGTAGTCATTCCGGCCAATACACCGAAGGTTCAAAATTAGTCGGGCTTTCGCAACATGATGATATTAACGCTTTAGGTTTTAATATACAGGGTGTAGAATCAATATTAGAGGATTTGCCCTTTCAAACACTTTTAAGTGGGTTTAATGCTCCGATGGTAAATACTTTAATTGATTTTACAATACTTGATGTAAAAGAAAATGCCAATAGTAAAACAGTCAAACTTGCTCCTTATATGCCTTTAACATTAGGAAGAGAAGTAGAAAATTTATCAAATTTTGAATATCCTTTTGCTGGCGGTATTAGTTCAAAAACATCTCTTATAGTTGCACTTGGTAGTTTTGGCAGTTATAGTAATAGTAGTATGTTATTAAGTTCTAACCCTCAAGCGATTGATATTACAAAAATTAGAACTTTAAAGGTAGGTGAACCTTTATTTGCGAATAATAATTTTATTGGAAGATATATAGGTGATGATGTCTCCGCTACTTCCGATGGTATTGATACAGTTCGTATTTATTTAGATAGAGCAGTTAGTTTAACAAGCGGTGATGTAATAGGATATTTAAATCAATATGGAAATACAGTCCGGTCTTTGCATTTAATTAATGGTGGCCATTTACAAAATAACAGATTGATTGATTTAGTTTCTCCGACACAAAACACAAACAGTCCAAGACTATACAATTATGATTTAAATTATACAAATAATATAACCCAAGACCCTATTACTTCTGTTTTTAAATATAGAAATAAACCACATAGGATATTTAATTTAGAAAAAGGAGTAATTGGTGAGAAAAATAATACTTTAGTTAATATGATTTCTAATAACGACATAACCCCTTTTTATGCTGATGATGCTATATTTAATTACTATGCAGATACCTATTGTGCTTATCCTGATATGAATAGTGAAGTTCATCAAAATACATATCCGAAGGCTTCATTAGGTGTTCAATTACCAATTGGAATGAGAGGAATAAGACCTATTACTTTCTCTAATTTCGCTGATAAAAGATATTATTTATCTCATGCAAATAATAAATTTTTATTTGCTCTTAATCCACAAAATAAAAACAGTTTTCCTGTTCAATTAATTGGAAATCAAGCACAGACCCACGCTGTTTATCCAAATCCTCTTTTAGTTAGAGATAAATTACAACAATTAGACCCAAGAGCCGCAAGACTATTTTTATATGCTAATAGAGATAAAACATTTTATAGTTCAAGAAGAAGAGATAGTCTTTTGAATAGTGCTAATTCTGTGAGTATAGGAAATTATGGATTATTTTCTTCAAGTAAGCCGAAAACGACCACTCATTCAATAGCAAAAGATAGTGTTTTTGGAAATACTACTTCTTTAGTTAATTTTGATGCAGACTATCAACACTCAAGTATTACTTCTTCTAATAAAACATTGAGTGCGCTTAAAAGATTTTCAATAATGAGATTAACTGAATGTGTTTATGATTCATTTATGAATCCAATAAACCCCGAATTTGATATTTCCGGTGAGGCTTCTATAACTGCTTCTAATATAGATATGGCTAAAATCCACACTTCTGCTACAACTTTTATAGCAACTTCTTTCGGTTCAAATTCAATAACAATGTCGGGAGCAGTAAATGATATTGTTCAAGGAGATATTGTAATTGATGAAACTAATAATAAGATGTTAGGCCAAGTTGTCAACATTACGGGAAATAATAATCAACATATAAATTTCTATGGAACTTTGCAGTTTGTTGCGATTAATGACGGTTCTAATAGCCTTCATACAACAACCGACCAAAATGAAATACCTAAATTATCCGGTTTCTCTTATGTTGCGGGAGACAATATAAAATACATTAAATATGCAGATATAGCAAGATATATAAGTATTGGCGGAAGATTAGATGATAGCGTTTTATTTAGATATGGTAGTGATGCAAGAAGTAATAATCAACCTAATTATTCGCCACCTAATTTCCACTTATTAAAGGGATTAATTGTTAATGAAGATAAACTTGATGCTTGGGGTGATTATTACATTGAAAGAACTGCAACGCCTAATATAGATTCTGCCGTAGGATTTGCGATAGACCACATGGAACAAGTTAGAAAAACAACTAATCAAGCAAATGGAAGTTTAGGTGCTAATCAATATGATATTCAAAATATAATGCTACCATATTGTTTTCATGGAATATTTAGACAAGGTTCTACATCTTCACCTAATTTATCTCTTCCTCACCCTGCATCTTCTGTAAATGAAGGATTTTGGGAAGTAACAACTGTTGATAGTAATAGTAATGGGTTTATGGAATCATGGGCGTATAATAGTGCTACTGCAAAGGAAATAATGAGTTGGGATATTTTTAGATGGGTTGATGGGTTAAGTTTCCAAAACTTAGGCTCAAAACAAGACAGACAAAAAATAAATTCTTTAAAAATCGTAGCACTAAAGACTTTTGGAACGGAAGATACCTCAAAAGATAGCATTTCAAGCCATATCGTAAGCCCGTATTTATCTTATGCTTCTTTAGGATATGTATTTAGATACCAAGAGGCAAATTATGTTCAAAATGAAGGGAAATCCATTATTTATCCAACGCTCGGAACAACAATAGAAGCAGGAACAAACATGGAATCCGACAATAAAGTTAGTTCAGCAGGTATTTATATTGGTATGAAATTCCATGTTTCAATAACAGGAAATGAACCTGTTCAAAATCTAAGTAATAATTACAAATCTTATGAGATACCAATGGAAGATGAATTAATATTCTTAAAAATGATTGATTTAACAGGTTGTTATCTTGTTCCATCAACAAGAGGTAAAAGAGTAGAGAACGGAGAATTACACACTATTACTTCTACAAATTCAAGCCATAATCTAACTATGAATGATAATGAGATTATTTATGTTGTTGCACATGAATATGACTTAACTTCTACTTCAAATGGAGAAGTAAGTATTTTGGTAACTGATAAAACCTTAACCGCAGGTGTTCAATATAAAATTATGCAACCCAATCCTGTTTGTTTTTGGGATAATACCCCTAAAAAAATACAGTTGAATACTTTAACTTCTGCATATACAAAAAAGATGGGTAGTGATAGTCTAATTTCCGACCCTCCTTGTTGGGAAGATTATCAAACAAGCGGGGATTTTACAAACCATTCATCAAAGGAGGGCGTTCAATCAATGTATGTAATTGCTGATTTGGATAAAGTTTCGGGTTCAAACGACTTAGTTCTTAGGACTTCTTCTCACTTATCAACGATATTAAATGTAGATACTGAAATGTGTCTTTCCGATGGAGAAACTAATGTAGTATGTCATGTAAAGGGAGTAGAAGGTGAAATTTTAGGAAACTTTTTAGAAATAACAGAAATGATAAAGTTAAAGGGTATAGTATCTGCTACGGAGACATTTGAATTAGAAGTCAAGGGAGATATAAATACGGATTCCGAAAGGGCAGTTATAGGAACAACGGTGGCGATTAGTAAAGATGTTGAAGATACAGTTGAAGAATTACTACGACTTAATGATATAGAACACACTATTACAAAAGAAAACTATGATTTATTTAATACAACCAACTTTAAAGGAACAAATCTTTTTGAGACTATAAATTTCTTGTTAAGTAAAAAGGATAAAAAATTAACTTATGTTGAAGATACTATTAATATAGTTAATTTTAATTCTAATGAATATGTTGCACAATTCTCTTTATCCGATGATGATATAACAGAAATTAATACCGTAAAATCTAAATTTAATTATTTTAATGAAGTCGTAGTATATGGTAAAATGCACAAATCTGTTAGAAAAGACTTAAAACAAATAAAGAAAAACGGAAGAAAAACATTAGAAATAAATGAACCAAAACTAACAACAAAGGAAGATGTTAATAGATTAGCACAAGAAAAACTACTTATACATACAAGGCTTCAAGAATTAATTGAAGTTAAAGTGCCTCTTTCTAAAATACATACTTTAACTGTTGGAGAAACTATAATATTAGAATCAAAGGTTGCTGGTCTGCAACCAAGACCCTATATAGTTTTAGAAAAAATACAAACCTTTGATGGATTAGTTAAACTAAAATTAGGTGAATACTTGAAAGGAATAGAGGATATTCTTTCCAACTTGATTAGTGAAACGGTTAAAACACAATCTCATGGAAGAGATGGTGTATTTGATGTCAATGAAAGTGCATTTGATTTATTTAGTAATATTAATATTAAAGAGGTTCATTTATTGATTAGAAAGAAGGAATCAACAGGAAGTAATTTAGGGTTTAGAACAACACTAAATACTAACACAACTCCAATGGGTTTTGCTGGAACGCAGACCTTTACAACATTGGTGGAGGAAGATTTATGATAACAGATAAAACAAAAGAATTATTGGCGGATTATTTGAAAGCGTTGATAGTTGGTGGAAGCCATCAAGGAACAACACTTAGCGCAGGTAATGGAAAGATTGGTGTTGGTGGAAATACTACAAGTCCATTAGCACTTGATTTAGATGTGCCTTTAACATCAATTACGCCAAGTGCAGAAAAAACCGGAGAAAATGTTGTTCAAGTAATGTTAGAAGAAGTCGGGTCAAATATAACAAGTAAGTTAATAAGAGAAATGGGAGTTTTTGATAGTGCCGGAAACATGCTTAGTCGGGTCAATTTTGAAGCAGTTGGGCCATTTAGCGGAACAGAAAGAATACAGATTTTTCTAACAATAGAGGTTGAGTAATATGTCCACATCAATAAATAATCCAGAATTTTTATCTTCAAATGAAGCACCAACGGCACAGGGTTTTACCCCGTCTAATCAATTGATTGATGATACCGATTTTCCGCATTCCGGTTTATTCAAAGTATTAAGTTTAGCAGTAGCGGGTGGCTATGCTATTGAAGGATTTAACGCAACTGCCGTATCAAATACAAGTATAACAGTAGCAGAAGGAAAAGTATTTAGAGATGGTAAATTACATCAAGTTGATTATTCAAACGCAACTACTCAAACATTAACAATACCTGCAACTGCTAATAGATACCATTTACTTGTTAATCCTTCGGCTAATCCAAATACCTTAGCAGTAAGACAAGCAACTGCTGATAATCAAATACCTAATTATACCGCAGGAGATGTTATAATAGCAGTATTAAAAGGTGGAACAACGCCAATGCAAATACAGTATTTGACATTTAATCAATCAACAAAATCAGTAAGTATTGGAAGAAATAATAGCGGAACATATACTGAGGTTTTAGAAATAATACCCGAACCTTCCGGTGATGCTCAAGATGTTAGAATTAATATAAAAGATACAACAGGTGGCGGTGGAGATTTAAAATTCTTTACTCCTTCGGGCTTACAAGCCCTATTAATTGATGGCGCACAAAATAAAATTAGAATAGGCGGTGATGCTTCACTTGGCGGAGCAGGTGGAAGCACCGTTGGTTCGGATTTAGAAATAGGGGGAAAAGGGGGTAATGTTGCATTTAGTCCTACGCTAACATTACAAAATGAAAATACTCATGCTGATTCTTGCAGAATAAATATGTTTAGAAATGATACGGGATTATCCAACGGAGATAGTATTGGTGATATGGTATTTTTCGCAAGAGATAATTCAAATGGCAGTTATGTTTATTCAAGAATAGAAGGAGTAATGACTGATAGAACCGCAACTCAAGGAGATGGAAGATTAGTGCTTTATGCGGTAAAAGCCGGAACAGAAGCAGAATTTATGCGAATAGACGGTATTGATGGAATTGTATTCAATGAGGGTTCTGCTGATATTGATTTTAGAGTTGAGTCAAATGGCCAAGCAAATATGTTATTTGTTGATGCTTCAACCGATAAAGTCGGGATTGGAACAAATGCTCCTACTGAAAGATTAGATGTTAATGGATATGTTAAGGCTTTAGGAGTAAGAACGGGAAGTCTTAGAAGTCAAGGATTAGAAATTATTGCTGGAACTTCTAATTTTACTTTAGTTCCGTCTCTCCATGCGGGAACATATGTAATATATACTAATGCAAACGGAACAATTACATTACCTGCTACTTCTTCCGCAGGAGAGCATTATACTATTCTAAATACAACAGGTGGTAATATTACTGTTGGAAGAAATGGTAATAATATTAATGGTGCGGCTTCCGATATTACAGTTGGAACTTATAATGGGGTGACTTGTATTAGTGTTGGTAATAATGATTGGATTGCATTAGGAGTTTGATTATTTTGTATATCGCTCTTGCTGGTATTTGTGCTGAACAAGAGGCTAATGCAGGTGGCGGAGGCGGAGGAACGCCCACTCCTGAAATTACCATAGCAACTGCGGCTACGGGTAATTTCAATAATGCTATTAAATTAGCAGTTTTAAATACAAATACTATGGCTTATGATGGAACTTCAACGGGTGTTTTTGATGGCTCAAGTTCAACTTTTGGAACGGCATCTAATCCAACAAGAACAACACAAAATCAAAATATTTCTGCTCAAGATTTAAGAGACAATGCTTATTTTAACGGAAGTGGTTTTTTACAATCAATAGATGCAATTTTTGTATTTGGATGTTATATTAGACATAATGGAACTAACGCCACTAATTTTCAAGTTAGAGTTTCTTCGGGAGGACAAAACGGTTTAATTTCCCATTCAACAACTAATTCTACCCTGCAAGCATTTAATGTATCAACTACTTATGCTAACCAACAAGATTCAACAACATTTGGACAAGCAGGACAGATGGCCATGCAATCCGGTTTTTATGATATGTATGGTTTTCAACAACAAGGACATTATTTGTGGAATTTACAATTATCGGGTAAAAGTGGTAATGTTCCACAAGCGGGAGATAGTTTTACTATTAGAATAGTGGCGAATGCAACTGTTGATGGAACGGCTTGTCAAGCGACACATGATATAACTATAACACTTACATGATTATAATTTTTTTATTCTTAATTGGTTTTATTTTAGGTTTTGTTATTACTTACTTAACTTACGATAATAAAGAAAAAATCGGAGTTATTTTTGTTCAAGAAAATAATTTTGATTTACCCGAACAAAATTCAAAATAAGCGAACAAAAAATCGTGATTTTTAAAAAACCAAAAAAAAATGAGAGAGGCCGAAGCCCCCCTCATTTAGTTTTATCCGACCATATTCCATTACAAGCCCTGCATTCCCACAATTTTACTTGTTCGGGAGA
>Ga0209232_1001718_pt1 | contig 11496 bp, 18 predicted proteins | sample ETNvirenome_2_60_FD_184066 | JGI IMG/M metagenome (GOLD analysis project Ga0209232, IMG submission 184066) | Marine viral communities from the Pacific Ocean - ETNP_2_60 (SPAdes) (version 2) | ecosystem: Environmental > Aquatic > Marine > Oceanic | place: Pacific Ocean | collected 2013-06-22
GATTTACACAAATGAAGCAGATGTAGTTTTTAGATTTTTACCATGTATGGTATCAGGACTAGCTTATTACCTAGCTATGAAAAATTCACCACAGCTAGTTCAACAAAATAAATTAATATATGAAGACCAATTAAAGAGAGCATTAGATGAAGATGGTCAAAGAGCCTCCACATATATTACACCACAATCTTTTTATCCTAGTGGAGTTTAATTATGGCAAAATACGCAACAGGTAAAAGATCACAATCAATATCAGATAGATCAGGTATGGCTTTTCCTTATACTGAAATGGTAAAAGAATGGAATGGATCTTTAGTCCACATATCTGAGTTTGAACCTAAACATCCACAGATTAGAAGAAAACATAATACAGCAGACGCAATAGCTTTACAAAATTCTAGAAACATGAAGTTTCAACAACCTTCAGTAAAATTTTCTAATGATATAACAATATCAGATTCAGGTGGTGCATCAGTTGGTGTAGCAAATTTATCTTTACCCGGAGACTTTGCTTTTATAACACAAGGGACTTCAGCTATGAAACCTTCAGATCCATCCTTACAAAATAGAAGAAGAGAATTATTATCTACAATAGGAAATGTGGAGGTTAGTATAACATAATGGCTATTTCTCATGCAAATTTTTTAACACAAGTAAGAAACTATACAGAGGTCAGTAATACTGTCCTATCTGATTCACAAATTCAAGAATTTATTAGAAACGTAGAATTAGATATAGCAGGTAAAGTTGATTACGATGATTTAAGAAAATATGCTACATCAGTATTTACAGCTGGTAATAGAGCAGTAAGTATGCCATCAGATGTCTTAGTTTTGAGATCTGTTGAACGTGTAGACGGAAGTGGTAATAGAAGTTTTTTAGAAAAAAGAGATACAAGTTTTATATCAGAATTCAATGGGACAGGTGCACAAGGCACACCTAAATATTTTGCTAATTGGGACGAATTCAATATTATAGTAGCACCTACACCAGCTGCTGCTGATACAGTCCAAATAAATTATATTAAGGATCCACCTGAATTTACTTCTACAAATCAAACATATTTAGCTAAATATCAAGAATCTATGTTGCTACATGGTGTGCTTACAGAATGTTTTAGATTTTTAAAAGGCCCCATGGATATGTACAAACTCTATGAAAGCAAGTATAATGAAGAAATACAAAATTTTGCCCTACAACAAATGGGTAGAAGAAGACGAGCTGAGTATGACGATGGGGTTCCAAGAATTAAAATTCCTAGTCCTACTCCAAACACAAATTAATTAAGGAGGCCAATATGGCAATAACAACAAATGCAATCTGTGATTCTTTTAAAAAAGAATTATTACAAGGAAAGCATGACTTTGATACATCATCTGACACTTACAAGTTAGCGATGTACACAAGTTCTGCAACTTTAGGTAAATCAACAACAAACTATGCAACTGCTAATGAAGTATCTTCATCAAACTATTCAGCTGGTGGAAGTGCTTTAGTAAATCAAGGTGTTAAAGTTTCATCTTCAGTAGCGATTACTGATTTTGCTGATTTATCTTTTCAAAACGTAACTCTTACTGCAAGAGGAGCTTTAATTTACAACACAACTACAGATGGTGGTTCTAACACAACTGATGCTGTAGCTGTTTTAGATTTTGGTGGTGATAAAACTGCAACGTCTGGAACTTTTACAATTCAATTTCCTGCGTTCACAACTTCTGCTGCCATATTAAGATTAGCTTAATTTAAAGGAGGAGCCTAGTGGCTGATATTACAGTTATAGTACAGTCACCAGGCTCTGAATATTGGGGTCAATCTACCTGGGGGTCAAATGACTGGGGTGGATCAGGACTTTCAATAACTACAAGCCAAGGTTCAGTCACAACAGATGGTAATGCAGATGTAGCTGTCACTGGAATTCAATTAACATCATCAATAGGAACATCAGTAGGTGGAACTTCTGCACTTGTTCAAGTAACTGGAAGTTTAGAATCTATGGCTGTTGGTCAAGCCGTAGTGGGAATAGGTGCAGTTACTTCTGGTATTTCTATGACTTCAAGTATAGGAGCTGCTACTGTAGATGAATCTACTTTAACAGGAGAAGGTTGGGGTAGAGCTGAATGGGGTGAATTTGCATGGGGAGATAATTTTTCTGTAATCCCTACTGGTCAAACAATAACTTCTTCAATTGGAGCTGCTACAGGATCTGCAAGTTTCGATGCAGCTGTAAGTGGTGTTCAAGCTTCGTTTACATTAGGAAGCATTTCATTACAAATAGATCAAGATATAACTGTTTTTGCTTCTGAAGATCAGCTTGATTTTACAATTGGAACTCTTGCTTTTGAAGGAGACGCAAATGTAAGTGTTACAGGACAATCATTAACATCATCCCAAGGAAGTACAACGGGTGGTTTAAAAACTCCAGTAGATGTTTCTGGTATACAAGCTTCGTTTTCAATAGGTAATTTTACATTATCTCAAACAACAACAGAGTCACCTAGTGGAAATGTAGCAACTATGTCTATTGGTGCAGCTGTCGCTGTACCTGGTGTAGAAGTTGGTGTTACTGGATTATCAATGAGTTCAGGTATAGGAGAGGATAGTATTACTGCAAATGGTTTAGTTGTCCCTACAGGCATAGCATTGACATCAAGTATTGGCGCAGTTAATATTACTTCATGGTCTGAAATAGACCTAGGAGTATCAAATACTTGGACAGAGGTTGATTTGGCAGCGTAATATATGTATAATTGTAATTATTTAGGAGAATTTTATGTCAAGTAGTTTTTCAAGCGATTTAAAACTTGAACTTATGGTAACCGGCGAAAACGCTGGTACTTGGGGTGACCTTACAAACAATAATTTAAATTTAGTTCAACAAGCGATTGCTGGATATCAAGCAATAGATGTAGCCTCTTCAGATGTTGCATTAGTAATGACTGATAAGACTATTTCAAATGCTAGAAATGCAACTTTAAAATTGACAGGCACATTAGCAGCAAACAGAACTGTAACTATTCCAAATAGTATAGAAAAAGTTTATAATGTTGTTGATGGCACAGACCATGCTGGTTATACATTAACTTTTAAAACAGTTAGTGGAACTGGTGTTTTACTTTGTGAGGGCAATTGTTATGTCCTTTATTCTGATGGAACAAATGTTGAAAAAGCAAACGAATATAGAAAATGGAGAACTGTAACAGCTAGTGAAACAGTACAAGCTGGTGCTCAACTTTTTGTTGACACAAATGGTGGAGCTGTAACAATTACACTACCTGCATCACCTGCTAATGGTGATGAAGTACACTTTATAGATTCGAGATTTACTTTTGATGCCAACGCATTGACTGTAGGACGAAACAGTTCTAAAATAGCAAACGCAACTTCAGACTTGGTCGTTAATACTGAAGGAGCTGGTTTTGGATTAGTTTATTCTGGTTCAGATGTCGGCTGGACTTACATGGAGAAATAGAATATGTCAAATTACGAAGCAACAAGATACGATTTTACTGGAGCAAATCTTACAGGTATCGAGGGTACTGCTACGGGAACTATTTTACCGTGGTCTTCAGCATCAGTCCCCACTGGATTTTTAGAATGTGATGGATCAGCAGTTTCGAGATCAACTTATTCTGCATTATTCGCAGTCGTTTCAACAACTTATGGAGTTGGAGATGGGGCTTCTACATTTAACTTACCAAATTTAGCTGATAACGTTCCAGTTGGAAAATCTAACACTAAAGCTTTAGCATCAACTGGAGGAGCGAATACTGTAACTTCAACAGGGAATGTTGCAGGTTCAACAGCTAATGCAACTTTAACAACAGCACAACTTGCATCCCATGCTCATGATGGACTAGTGCCTGGGGGTTCTGGTCATAATACTAATTATACAACTAACGTACAAAATAGAGGTCCATCATTTACTACACCCGGTGGTAATAAAACTTTAACTACTGGTTCTGGTTCAGGCCACGCCCATAACATGAGTGCAAACTTTTCTGGAGATGCAACTTCGGTTATACAACCTTATTTGACACTAATTTATATTATTAAAACGTAGGAGATAAAATGGCAACAAATGCAAATTGGACAGTAATATTTGGAGACAAAAAAATTATAAAACAAACAGGAGAATATAGTCCTCGTGCTTTTGAAATTGACGATGATGCTTTTTGGAATGATTCTAAATGGTCTAATATTTGGGCTATTCAATATGTTGATGATAATTTAGACTACACTGATTGTGTAGAACATAAAGACACTACTCCACATAAATCTTGGAACCAAGCAGAATTAGGTGATTTTAGAGATCAATTTATATCCAGATGGGATGCAGAGCTTTTAAAAGAATTACAATTGAGTTGGGATGAAAACTCTAAAGATGAATCTGAAAAAGGCGCAAGACCTACTTCTTATTCTTCATAATCCTTTATAAATAAAGTAGCCGTATACCTTTTAAGATTAGGTATATCACTAGCATGAGGAGAATGAAATTTGTTTGAAGGAAAAATTATCCCTCTATTTTCTCTAAATCCTACATGGATATCTAATTGTTGTTCTGTATAAAATACAGTTCCATTTGTGACTGCAGTGGGACCAGCTATCATTATTAAAATATTTATTTTTGCTCCCTCTTCTATGTCAATATGTGGTTTAAAAGTATCTAAATTTCTTTGATCAATAGCAGAATTATTTTCATCTATTTTTTTTATTTTTATTTTAAATTTTAATTCAGCTTGTTTTATGAATAATTTTAATAGATTAGGTTCATTTTTTAATTTCCACTGATTACCATAAAAACTTTTCTTACTTATTTTATTTTTATAAAATATAGGTGTATAAAATGCTTTGGTAAGAGCAAAATTTTTAACTGCTTCAAAATCTTTTTTGTTAAAAAAGTCATCTATAATTTTAATCATTTAATTTTCTTTCGTAGTGTTAAAAGATATTATTAACCTCTGTTCATCTTTTTTTAAAGATCGTACTTCATGAGGAGTCATGGAGGGAAACATTAATAATGTATTTTTTTTAAATTTATGCTGATATACATTATTAAACAAACTATCATAAAAAACAGTTGGACTAGGTTCTAGCCCATCCAAATAAATTATTCCAGAATAAACTGACCCGTAATGACAGTGAACAATATGTTTATTGTTACTATTATAAAATTGAGCCCAATTATTTTTTAATGTTAAATTATGTTTTTCTAAAATGTCAATTATTTGTTTTTTTAAATTTTTTAAAATAGGAAAATTTAAAATGTTGAAAGAGTCAAAAGTGCTTTTTTTATCTTTAGTTTTTTCATTTTTAATTAAAATTAAAACTTGATTAATTTCATCTGTTGTTATTTTAACTTTATATTCATAAAACAAATGCTCATGTAAAAAAGGATCAAATTTGTTCATTATCTTAACATCATCCAAGATGTCAAAATATATTTTTCACCTGACAAAGGTGGATTGCCTCTATGTAGATATGGAAAGGCAGAAGGCCATATTACTATTCTGCCTTTTTTTGGTTTAACTCTTTTTGAAAAATGTAAAAATTCTGTTTCTCCACCATCTTCAACATCATTCAAATATACAGAAAATACAAAAGCACGAGGCTCATTATTATACCCTTTACCATGTTCTATATGCCAAACATGATATCCTTCAGTTGGTAAAGTTTTTTGTATTTTTAAATCGGTTAATTGAAAAGGAACTCCATAAGCATCATTTGCGCCAACATTTTCTGCATAATGTTTCCAAGCCATTTCATAATTAAATATTAAACTTTTTAATTCGTCCCACCATATTTTAATATTAAAAGGGGCTGCAAAAAATTGTTGGTCTTGTTTTTTAAGTATTGACGCTTTTTCAAAACCTATTCTATTAACAGTTCTATTAAATTTATCTTGGTTTTCAAAAAGTTGAATAGCTTTATTACATTCCTCTTCTGTAATATAATTATCGTATACACCAATAAAATTGTCTATGTTAACTGTTTTTTCTTTCATCAATATATTTTTATAATAATTATATGTTGTCTTCAACCTTTCTATCATAAGCGTGTTCTCTATTAGAACCGTTTTGGTCTACATAATGAAAAAAAACTTGTGCCATTCCCTCACCTTTATAAACTCCAGGACGACCATGTTTTTGATCACACCCTGCATATAAAACTGCATCTCCCTCTTCGATTTCAAAAGATTCATCCTCTACAATAATAGGCCAGTTATCATATTTTTTTATACAAGCAGTTACACTTATTTCACAAGCAGGTCTATCAGAGTGTTTAGATAGGGTTGCTCCAAAAACATAATATCTCCAATAAGCATAGGTTGGAAATAATTTTAGATTAGATTGTTTTTCTACTATAGGTAATTTTACATCTAATAAAGAAGTCATGAGTGGATCTTGATACCAAGCAGGAGAAAAAGATTGAATGTCTAATTCATAGTCTTTGTTTTTATCAAGCTTATTAAAACAATATTTTTGAAGAATTTCTAATTCTTGTTGTTTAAAAAAATTTTTAATTAATTTATATTTTATTTTAACCATGCAACAATACTATACCTTGTTCCTTTCGTAATAGGTTGAATACCATGTGGATAAATAAAATTACTAGGAAAAAAAACTATAGAGCCTTTATTTAATTTTAATCTTTTAATTTCTTTTTCTTTTTGATCTGTAAAAATTAAATCCCCACCTTCGTATTCACTGTTTAAATTTAAAATAACACTTAAATGTCTAGATAAAGATGAATGATGGTCTGTATGAATTTCGTATTTACCACCTGGATTATATTTTAATAAATCTATTTGACCAATTACTGAACTCGTTACTCTTGGAAATTTACTTTTATAAAAAATATAAAGTCTTTCTATTTCCGTTTTTATAAAGTTCCAATAAAATAAATTAGTTGGAGTTTCTAGATTTAAACGATAGCCTTTTACATTTCTTACATTTTTATCTAAACCTGCAAATGTTGTTAAATTTTTTGATGCTTTTTTATCTATTAAGGGTATTATTTTTTTTATGAATTCGTCAGAAATGACATTTTTAATTTCAACTACTGCCTCTAAATGATCCATATAATTTATCCTTTTGAAGCTCCTTTTATACTACATTTACACAGTATTTGAATAATATTCTTTCTAGGGTATAATACCTTATGCCTTTAACAAAAGTACAAATAGCCCCTGGATTTAATAAACAAGTCACCCAGACTGGAGCTGAAGGTAAATGGACTGATGGTGATTTTGTAAGGTTTAGATATGGTCTTCCAGAAAAAATAGGTGGTTGGGAACAACTTTTAGAGAACACTTTAATAGGAGCAGCTAGAGAGCAATTTATTTGGGCTGATTTGGATGGTAGAAAATATGCTGCAATAGGTACAAATAAAGTATTAGTGATTTATTACGAGGGTGCTTTTTTTGATATTACCCCTTTAGGCACAGCACTCACAGGATGTACATTTGATACTGTTAATACATCAGCGACAGTAACTGTAAACAAACCTGCACATGGTTTAGAGCCAGGAGATATTTTTCTTTTTTCATCTGTGACTCCTCCAACAGGTGCAGGATATTCAGGCACAGATTTTACAACAAATCCTTTTCAAGTAGTTACTGTTCCTAACAGTGACGAGTTCACAGTTACAATGTCTAGCGCAGCAGGAACAACGGTCAACGGATCTGGATCTGCAACAATTACTCCATACATTAAACCAGGAGCTTTAGGTTCAACGTTTGGATTTGGATGGGGCACAGGACTTTGGGGTGGTGGACAACAAGTGTTTAGCACATTGAATGGAGCTTTGTTAGATGACACAGCAGGTACTGGTGGTTCAGGAACATCGGTAACTTTGACATCAACCACAGGTTTTCCATCTACAGGGACAATAAAAGTTGGAGCAGAATTTATATCTTATACAGGAATATCATCTAACGATCTGACAGGTATTACAAGAGCTGCAGCGGGAACTAGATCTGCACACGCAGACGGTGCAGGTGTTGAAGTATTTACAGGATGGGGTATTGAATCATTATCACAGACTCTTTCAATAGATCCTGCATCTTGGTCTTTAGATAATTTTGGTGAACAATTAATTGCTACTATAAAAAATGGTCAATCTTTTTCTTGGAATCCTATTAATTCAAATCCTAATGCTTTAACTACCAGAGCAGCAATAATATCAAATGCACCAACTGCATCTGTTATGTCATTAGTTTCAGATAGAGATAGACATTTAATTATGTTTGGAACTGAAACAACTATTGGTACTCCTGGAACACAAGACAAGATGTTTATTAGATTTTCAGATCAAGAAAATATAACTGATTACACACCTACTTCAGTTAATACGGCAGGTACTTTTAGATTAGATTCAGGCACAAAAATAGTAGGTGCAGTTCAGGGTAAAGATTACACATTTATTGTTACAGATAATGCTGCATACGTAATGCAGTTTGTAGGTCCACCGTTTACTTTTTCAGTTAGAAAAGTTGGATCTAATTGTGGAGCTATTGGTCAGCACTCTATTAAATATGTAAATGGTATAGTTTATTGGATGGGAGAATCAGGTGGTTTTTTTGTTTATGATGGAACAGTTAAATCATTACCTTGCCAAGTTGAGGATTTTGTATTTACGACTAAAAATGGTAATAATTTAGGAGTAAATTATTCTGCTGGAGAAGCAGTTTATGTTGGGCTAAATCATTTATACGAAGAAATTTGTTGGTATTATCCACAAGCTACATCTAGTTTTAATGATAGATATGTATGTTATAATTATCAGGATGGAACTTGGGTAACTGGATCCCTATCAAGAACTACTTGGATTGATGCAAATCTTTACGCAAATCCTTATGCAACAGAATTTAATTCTACAGGATTACCTACCTTTCCAACCGTTCAAGGTGTTACAAATATTAATGGTTCTACTAGATATTTTGAACATGAAAAAGGAGTTAATGAAGTAGACTCAGATGGAAACAAAACTGCTATTCCAGCATTTATTGAATCTGGAGATTTTAGTTTAAATCCTGATGGAACAAACGCAGAATTTTTTATGAGTATGAGAAGATTTGTACCTGATTTTAAAACTATAGAAGGTAATGCACAGGTAACAATTTTACTTAGAGATTTTCCTAGTGATACAGAAGCATCGTCTCCACTAGGGCCATTCACGGTCACCGGATCAACACAAAAAGTAGACACAAGAGCTAGAGCTAGATTTGCTAGTTTGAAAATTGCTAATACTAGTACAGACGAAAATTGGCGTTTTGGAACTTTTAGAGCTGACGTTCAATTAGATGGTATGAGGGGATAATGGAACCAGATTTTTTAAATCAAATTTTACCTGAAAATCAATCAATACAACCTATGGGTATTGAACCATTGTTACCAAGAAAAGAAATACCTACTGTAAGAGACGTTGCAACTAATGTAGCAAAAAATAAATTAATGCAATTAGCTGCAAATAAAGTTGGTTTGAACATGGCACAAGCTTCTGGTCTAGCTGGTATACTAGGTATAGGCCAATCAGTTTTCGCACCTTTAGGTTTAGTTTCTGCTTTGACAGGTAAATCTTTGGGTATATCAGATTTTTTAGCTAACAAACGTGCACAGAAAGCTGCTATCAAAAATGCAAACAAGGATCCTCAAGGTAATGTAGTGACTTACCCTGTAGGAATAATGGCTATGCAACCTACAGCACAAGATATTGCAAGAGGACAAGGTGGTGGAGGAGGCCAAGGCTCGTATGGAATGCCAGGAAGAGCTGCAACTGGATATCAGGATTTGTAATGGCAAGAATAGATATAGTAATACCTGAACCAACACCTAAATACATGCAAGAAAATCAACGACAAGTAAATCAGTCTTTACGAACGATGCAAGATAAGTTAAATACATCTTATCAACAAGAATTAAAAAATGAACAAGATACATTCAGCTGGTTTATATCATGACAATTAGATACAAGAACGAAGGGATAAATTTAAATTCTACAGGGACAATAAGTGTGTTTACCGCACCTGCAGATGCAACTGTATTGATTAAACAAATACAAATTAATAACGGTTCTTCTGGTGCTGTAAATTTAAATGTGCAGGTTACAGATACATCAGCTACTGCAACATTTAGAATATTCAATGAATCAATAACAGGAGCAGCCACCAAAGATATTATAAATCATACATTAGTCCTTGAAGCTAGTGATATTTTAAAAATGACTGCTGGAACGGCTGATGAAATACAAGGTATTATCTCATACGCTTTATTAGATAGATCACAGGAAAATGGTTAATAAAAAAATAAATTATCAATTTTTTTATTGGGGTCCTTTTTTATATAAAACAACTTTAAATGAGGAGGAGATACAAAAAATAAAAAATTTATGTAATAAAAAAGGTGAAGATGTTAGAGCCAAACTAGCTGGGCTGATGAATCAGGAATATAAACTCAATCGTAAAAAAATTTTTAAAATAATTGCTCCTTACTTACAAAGTTATTTACAAGCATATGTAGAACATTACGGAAAATTTGTTTCACCAAAGATAGAACTGACATCTGCTTGGATTAACTATATGACTAAATATGAATCTAATCCTCTTCACCACCATGAAGAAGATTTATCTTTTGTTTTATTTCTTAACGTGCCAGAAAAATTAGAAGAAGAATATAAAACCAGAAAAAGTACAAGCAAACCAGGCACTATTAATTTTATGAATAAATTACAAGAAGATGATATGTATCTTAACAGTCATAGTTTTTTTCCTAGAGTTGGTGATTTTTATATTTTCCCTGCTAACTTACCACACTACGTTAATGGTTTTAGTTGTGATGGAGAAAGAATATCTGTATCTGGTAATGTTAAATTTCATACACCTAAAAAGAAAAAATTAAATGGCTAGACAAAAATTTGTACATTTTGTGCCTAGACCAAAGCCTCGTAAACGGCCTCGTAGACATAAAAAAAGTCTTTCAAAATCAGAAAAAAGATCGTATAAGAAATATAATCGACAAGGAAGATAATTATGAATGATATACCAAAAATACCAGTTGAAACTAAAGAAATAATTAAACATAAGAGAACAGGAAAAGTATACGCTAGTAAAGATGATTTTGATTCGGATGTTGCTGATCCCAATACTGATACTACTGCTGATGACTTTAGACAAGATTTGGAAATAAAAGTTACAAGAGTAACGTTAGGTGCAAAGACTAAAAAATAATTTATGGAACCAAGAGGCGCAACTGAGCTCCAACATGAGTTGTTAGAAAAATATGTTTCCAAAGATTTACTTAATAAATTTCAAATCTGCACATCAATTCCTGGTAAAGTACCATTAGATCCAAATAAGATTAATATACTTTGGCAAAAGAATTCTTGGGACCAACCTAATTTTCAATGGTTTTTTAGAGATAAAACAAAACATAATGATTATGATTGGTATGTTTTTAATTCACATTGGAACTATGAAAAGTTTAGATATTTTTTTCAAAT
>Ga0209232_1001719_pt1 | contig 11484 bp, 5 predicted proteins | sample ETNvirenome_2_60_FD_184066 | JGI IMG/M metagenome (GOLD analysis project Ga0209232, IMG submission 184066) | Marine viral communities from the Pacific Ocean - ETNP_2_60 (SPAdes) (version 2) | ecosystem: Environmental > Aquatic > Marine > Oceanic | place: Pacific Ocean | collected 2013-06-22
GTAGAGTAACCACTCTTCGGGGTGGTTACAATACTACAACAAAAAAATATGGTAAATATAAATACAGTATATCAAAAAGTATTAGCGCTAGCTAATAAAGAGCAAAGAGGTTATATAACTCCACAAGATTTTAATCTTTTTGCAGACCATGCACAAAAAGAAATATTTGAGCAATATTTTTACGACTTAAACCAGTTTTCTAGAATACCTGGTAATGAAACTAAATATGCTGATATTGTAAACAATTTAAAAGAAAAAATAAGTAGATTTGAAAGATACAACCAACAAGCCACTATAAAAAACGAGTTTGGAGATATATTTTTAGATGAAGACTTTAACAAACTTTATAGATTATTAAATGTTACGCTTAGCTATCAATCAAAGCCAAAGTTTGTTTATATTGGAGAAGAAAACCCAGAAACATTTACAACAGCTGAACATGTGTCTTTAAGCGAGGTTCAAACTATAGGAGGTGGATCATTAACTTCGTGGTCAAGAAGAAGACCTGTTTATACTCAATACTCTTCTCCTAGTTCTAGTAAAAGAATAAAAGTATATCCTTACCCAAGTTTTACTGAAAAATATTCTGATGGTAGACTTAAAGATAGAGTTTTTATTAGTTATATTGCAAGCCCAGAAACTCCTAATTGGACATATCAAGTTGTTAATCAAAAACCTTTTTTTAGTCAAAATGACAGCACTCAACACTTCGAATTACACGAATCTGAAGAACAAGAGTTAGTTTATAGAGTTTTAGGATTAGCTGGAATATCTATAGACAGACCAGAATTAACGCAAGTTGCAGCAGGTTTGCAAGGAGCAAGTATTCAACAAGAAAAACAATAAATAAATGGCTGAAAATATTATACAAAAATCTCAAAACTTTTATTATAACAACGAAGAAGAGCATGGTAATTATCAGTTTATTACCTTAGATGATATAATAAATTCTTTTATGGTTGTTTATGTTGGTCAAGACAAGATCATACCAAGAGCTTCTAGAACCGATGTTCAGTTTCATGCTATGAGAGCTTTAAGAGAACTTTCCTTTGATACTTTTAAATCTGTAAAAGCTCAAGAAATAGTATTGCCTGATACGTTGCAGATGATACTACCTCACGATTATGTTAACTACACTCAAATATCATGGAGCGACGATTCTGGTATAAAACATCCTTTGTATTCTACAAAACACACTTCAAATCCTTTTTCAATATTACAAGACGATGATGGTAGCTATGAGTTTTCAAATGATAGAGAACTAATAACTGATCCTGGCTTTAATAGAGCTAACGGTTTTTTACATCCAAAATGGAGTAGTACAAAATTAAATAGAACACTTAAAAAATCTTCTGCAGTATCTAAACCAAACTCAACTTATACAGATCCAAATGGCGTTACAATTACAGGGTTTTTTCCTGCTGCCGGGAACAGAATGGAATACTCGGGTGGTATTAACATAACACTTGGTAAAGATGCTGGTGGTACTGTTAGTGCGTTAAACTTTGCTCACGTACCACAACCAATAGGTGTTAGTGGTAGTATATTCTATACTGGTAGAATATTAGCTGCTTGGCATAGAGTAAATGTTAGAGGTATGGATAATATAGATCTTGCAGCTACAGTAAATGTAGTAGCTGGTGGATCATTAACTAATTCTGACGGTACTACAGGAACTCATACAAACGGTGAAGTAGTAATTTCAATACAAGCTAATCCTGGAGATACTAGCTACAACGATATTGCTTATGGTTCTTATACTTTAAGTAGAAACATGAAACAAAAAGCTAATGCTATTGGAGATGTTTTAGAATGGGGATCTGGTGATACTGGCAATGATGTTGGTAAGTCTACAGTAGTAAACGTTGAAGACTATGATATAGTTTATTTATTAATTACTAGTAGAATTGATTTTAACAATGCAGACGATCTTGGTTTTTCTACTATAGTATCAACACCTGGTTCTACTGGATTAACAACTGGTAATTCTATTAACAAAACAGCTTCAGACGCTTTAAGGAATTTAGTTAGACAAGTTTCTGTTACAAATGGTGTTTCTCCAAATAACTTGCAAGATAGAGATTCTATTACAAAAACTTCTAGCACTTTGGAAAAATACAAAAGCTCTTCACCTGCAGAAAACGATCAAAATGACTTTAGCTATGATGATGATAGATTTGATTATAACGTAGGTAAAAGATATGGTTTAGAGCCTTCACACGCACAAATTAATGGTTCTTTTTATATAGATAATGAAAATGGTTTAATACATTTTTCATCACCTTTACAAGGTAAAACTATAATATTAGATTATATTAGCGATAGCCTAGGTACATATCAAGAAATGAAAGTTCATAAGTTTGCAGAAGATGCAATGTATAAATCTATATTATATGATATAATCTCTACAAGACCTAATATAGGAGGTGGTGTAGTAATGAGATTTAAACAAGAAAAAAGAGCTTCAAGAAGAGTTGCTAAATTAAGACTGTCAAACATAAAGCTTAACGACATAATACAAATATTTAGAAATAAATCTAAAATAATAAAATAATTTTACATGCCGGAGATTAAACATAATTTTACCACCGGTAAAATGAATAAGGATCTTGACGAAAGACTTATTCAAAACGGTGAATATAGAGACGCTATGAACGTACAGGTTTCAACTTCAGATGAATCTGATATTGGTACTGTTCAAAACATACTAGGTAATAGTTTAATTAGTGACATAAGCTATTTAACTGAAGATGCTGTTTGTATTGCTAGTATTGCTGATGAAAAAAATGATTCTGTTTATTGGTTTGTTTATGACAACAATAATGTTATAGAACAAAGCTTTATATTTAAATATGATAAACAAAATGTAAAAATTGTTTTTGCAGATTTAGATAATACGGTATTAAAGTTTACAAGAAATTACATAACAGGTATAAACATAATAGATGGTTTATTGTTTTTTACAGACGGTATAACTGAGCCTAAAAAAATAAACATACAAGACTGTTTAGATTATACTGTACAAAATGGAACTGCTAACACAGAAATATTAGTAGAAAAAGGAGATCCAGACGTTACAACAAGAAGATTAGAAGAACATATAACTGTTATTAAAAAAGCACCTTATTCAGCGCCTCATATAGAATATAATTATTTTAGAGATCCAGCGCTTACACACTCTGGCATTATTACAGCCGCAAAAAATCAATCAATCATAAATTCTTTTTTAGACTCTTCGTTAGGTTTAATACACGATCTTAGTGGATTAAATGTTGGCGATACTTTTGATACTATTATAGAAAGTGATTTAAATGGTGATAATGATTTTACTTTAAGTTGGAGCGCAGGTACAGATATTGTTATTAAAGAGTTTGATCCTTCTGGTATAGCTCCAGCAATACCAATACAAAATTACTCTTTAAGAGGTTATATTGAAGACTGGGACGAAAATGTGTTTACAAACGAAACTAAAGAGCTAGATATAAAATACACAGACGCGCAAAACGGTTGGAACGAAATAGTAATTAGAAAAGAATATAGCTTTACCGGCACTCAATGGAATAAACTTTCTAATAGAACTTGGCATGTAGGAACGTCAACTGGAGAAGAAATTATAGCTGGTAATCAATATAAAGTTAAATTTACATTAGCTGAACTTAATGGTGTTTTAGAAGGTAGATTAGTAGTTAGACTGTTTGATAATACAGGAGGATATAGTGGTACCAATACTAATCATTATGTACAAATTGCAAACATAACAGATCTTACGCCTTCAGCTGCAGGTGAGTATGAATTTGATTTTACACCTGCTAATTATCCTGGTTCTTGGGCTGGTAACAATCCAAACTATGGATTTGTTACACCACAAAGCGGTTGGCCTAATTTTACTTGGTATGCTAGTATGTTACAATTTGAAGCAAAACAAGATAGTGGTGGAACTGTATTTAAAGGCATAGTGAAAGACTTTTCTGTAACTAGACTAGACTCTCAGTTAGCTAAAGTAAAAGTAAGAATAACTGCTAAAGATCCTAGCTCTGATTTTTCTGTTACAACTGGAAATACTTTAAACTATGCTGTTGACATCTACGAAGAAGATACTAGTATATTTAAAGATAAATTAGCTAGATTTGCTTATAGATATAAATATAAAGATAATGAATATTCTTATTTTTCTCCGTTTACAAATGTAGTTTTTTCAGCTGGTGCTTTTGGTTATAATTCTAGAGAAGCATATAACTTAGGTATGGTTAACAATGTTAAAAGTGTTACCTTAAGTAAACTTGCTTATAATGCGCCAGAAGATGTTGAAGAAATAGAAATATTATTTAAGTCTGAAGACTCTCCATCTGTTTATCTTGTAGACACTATTAAAGCAAACACTACTACGGATAGTTATACTTTAACTTCTGAAACTATATCTAATATTTTACCAGAAGAACAATTTTTAAGAACTTATGATAATGTTCCTAGAACAGCAAAAGCTCAAGAAATAGTAGCTAACAGGCTTGTTTACGGTAACTATAAAGAAAATTATGATTTAGTTTCTTTAGATGAAAACAATAACTTAACAGATTTTAAAATAGATTTAGAAGCAAATCTTTTTTCAAATCAACATCCAGGAGAAGTTGGAGCACCGTCTATAAAATCACAAAGAAAATATCAAGTAGGTGTTGTTTACTCAGACGAGTACGGAAGACAGACACCTGTTTTAACAAATTCAAATGCAACTGTAAATCTAGATATTGAAAACTCTAGAGATCAAAATCAAATACAAGTTTATATAAAATCTAACGAGCACCCTGTTAATATGAAATATTTTAAATTTTATATTAAAGATACAGGAGGCGAATATTATAATTTAGCAATGGATCGTTGGTACGATGCTGAAGACGGTAATGCTTGGCTAGCTTTTCCATCAAGCGATAGAGATAAGCTTAAAATAGAAGATTATTTAATTTTAAAAAAAGGTGTAAACGATGAAGATATTAGTTTAATTAGAGATAACAAATATAAAGTCATAGATATTCAAAACGAAGCGCCTGAGTATATAAAATTAGAAGAAAGATTTGTTGTTAAAAAAAGACACGACAACACGCCTTCGACGCTTAAATTATTTGTTGATGGTAAAATACCAACTATTAACGAAAATACTTTTTCTTTAAATTACAGTAAGTTTAACAATGGTGTTTTAGCTTTTTTTCACAATACTTTTGCTAACAAAGAAACTGGTACAGAGTATTTTGTTTCTTTTGGCGATGGTATTAATACTTCTAATAAATACAAAATATTTGATGTTGTATTAAACGATAACTCAGATGAGTTTGCTATAAGTGTTGAAAAGCCTTTTGGTTTTGATGTGGCGCAGTTTTCTGATGACCCAGATAATATTAGTAGTCCTACAATAATAGTTGACAATACATTTATGAGTATATTTGTTTCTCGACCAGAAAACTCACCTAAGTTTGATGGTAGATTTTTTGTTAAAATAAATAAAGACGCTGATTATATAAGGTTTACTGCTCCTAAAGTTGACGAAAACAATGTTGAATATACAACTTCTAGAGCTAAAACTAAAAAAATATTTTATTGTAAATCTTCTGATTCAATACCTTCTTTTAATGGTCCTTTATATCACGGCGGAACAAATCCTACTACAGATAGCGATGCTAGTAGTGGTGATTGGTGGGGTTTAGGTACTACTCATGATGATTATTCAGCATACACTACGCCAAGTCAATTTCAAATGGGTAGATCTAGCACTAGACCATTAGACTCTGTGTCAAATCCAAAAGCAACTTTAGCTGGTTTTATGGATGCTGCTAGAAATGTAATAAGAAGTGTAGGTGATTATTCTTATACATACGACTCTACAGATATGGCAGATCCTAACTATAGGCACAAAAGCTGGATAAATTATTTAGCTTGGAAAGCTTGGTTTAGAGGCATAAATACAGAGCAAGCGCCTCAACAAGCTGCTAGCGATAGAGTAGAAGGTATAGATTTAGAAATTAACGCTACAGACACAAAGTTTCAAGATGTTTGGTTTATAAACGAGTCAAGAACTACAACAAACATGCCTTACTTAATTGGAAACCCTCAAGGCCCTGGTGGTTGGGTAGTTTCAAATACATACCCAACGCAGAATAGCAACCAAACAGGCCCAGGTGATTATATACAGCGCGGTGGTTGGGATAGTTGGTCTTCATCTGGTATTAGTCATTTAAACTTAACTTTTGGCGCTATAGAACCTCATACAGGCGCTGCATTTCACCAATTATCGTGGAATAGCAATAGTTATCAAAATTGGTATCATAGACCATCATTTTACGACCTGCAATCTCACGCAACATTTGGATCAACACAAGGGCCTTTTGTTGAAGAGTTAGCTGCTGGTAGTCAATTTAGATTTAAACAAGATCCTTCTAAAACAATATACACTATACAAGATGTGCAAATTTCGTATTTATTAATGTATGATAATTTAGAAGAGTCTAGTGTACACACACCTGCTAGCAACGCTAATCATCTTCGTGGACAAATAAATGTTGCAAAAGGAAATTCTTTTGCAGAGCCTAGCGGCGCTCAATACGGCAATGAGTTTCAAGCTGATGGTATTACACCAGCAACTGATTCTGATGATTCAGAAGTTAGATATACAACAGCTAGCTTTTTAGACCCTGTAAACTATGCTATTAATTATAAATTAATTTTAGACAAAGCAATTGTTTGGAATCCTGTTGAAGGCCACGGAACTCCAATATCAGGTGGTAGAGAAATTACTTTAACAGCTTCTACTGCAAATCCTGTTGGCAGTGTGTCTAATGGTTTATTTAAAATAGAAACTGATACTATTGTAGGTACTGATGCTTCTACTAGTACAGATATAGCTGTAGAAGTAGGTATGGTTCTAGACGGTTATAATAACGGTGGCGCAGGTGTGCAAGCTTTAACTAAAAAAGCTGTAGTTACTGATATACAATTTGATGCAACTTTAAACAAACATATTATTAAATTTAAAGCTTACAATGGAGCTGAAGAAACTTTAGATAGTGCAGTGTCAGCTGGTAATATACCAGATATTGTAGCTGCAGACTCTTTAATTTTTAAACAATATAGCATGAATGGTCTTTCGCCAAACTCTGCTAAAAATTTAAATTTCTTTAGAAACGGTGGTGAAGGCTCTACTGTTGGTAACTCTGGCGTTACAGCTTTAGGTTACGATATGGAGTTTGTAACTGCAGTTAGTAGTGAAAGAGAAGAAGATATAGTACCTGCAAGCCCTGCTATTTGGGAAACAGAACACGAAGAGAAAAAAGATATAGATATTTATTATGAAGCAAGTAACACTTTACCTATAGTTAGTTCTGATAGTTTGGAAGACATTATACCTGTTGGCTCTTTAATAGAACACATTGGTAGTGAAGCTGTACCTACTGGAACTACAGTTTCTAGCGTAAGTGGAAATGTCTTAACTACAAGTAACTTTGTTCAAATTGATAGACCAACAGTACCAAGCCATTTTGGAACGCGTGATTTTTCAACATCAACATCTAGTTAATTATGAGTTATAATATAAATAAAAATTTAAGACCAGGTGATTATTTTAAAATAACTAGACCTGACAATACTGTAATTTTTGTAAAAATGCAGTCAATTAATAATTTGACAAGCGCTGGCACTAGTAATACTTTTACGCTAGATCCTGATGCTCATAGGTATAAGTACGTTTTAAACTGGCATAATTGTTTTTCTTTTGGAAATGGTGTAGAATCAAATAGAGTTAGAGATACTTTTAACAAACCTTTTGTTACACCAGGTGCTAGAGTTTCTACTATATTTGAAGATTATAGAGAACAAAATAAAATTAATGGACTTATATTTTCTAATATATATTCATCTTCTGGTTCTGTAAACGGTTTAAATCAATTTATACAAGCTAATAAAATAACAAAAGATTTAAATCCAATATATGGTAGTTTACAAAAGCTACACACTAGAGATACTGATTTAATCGCTTTATGTGAAGATAAAGTATTAAAAATATTAGCTAGTAAAGATGCCTTGTTTAATGCTGATGGTAAAGCTCAATTAATAACAAATGAAAATGTGTTAGGTCAAGCAGTTCCTTTTGTTGGTGATTATGGTATATCAAAAAATCCTGAGTCTTTTGTTGCTGAAGCATACAGAAGTTATTTTACAGATAAACAAAGAGGCTCTGTATTAAGATTATCAAGAGACGGTTTAACACCTATATCTATGCATGGTATGAAAGATTATTTTAGAGATAATTTAAAAAATGCAGATATTATATTGGCTAGTTACGATAAATATAAAGACGAATATAACTTAAGTTATTCAACAGGTACTAGTGAAGATCTTGACAATATAATAGATGAAGCTAATTTCTTTACAGCTCCAACAACTACAAACTGGAGCCAGCCAGTGCCAAGCACATATCCATATATTGCTAATAATAGTTTACAATTTGAAAAATTATTAATACCAGCTTTACAAGAAATATCAAATACAAAAAAATATAAAGTTAGTTTTGAATTACTACCTTTAAATAATAATTTACAAGGAGACTTAAACGTTAGGTTATTTAGTAATACAACAGGCACTAATGAATACTATCAGCTTAATAACCAAAGTTATCCTGTGTTTCAAGATTTAACTATGGCTGATGAAGGTCTATATGAATACATTATAGAGCCAGGTAGCTTTACAGAAACAGCAGGTAACTATAGTAGTTATCAAAACTCTTTGTTTTTTGAAGCTCAATATGCGACAAGCTCAACTCCACAAAATCCTGTTTCTTTTGAAGGTATAATTAAAAATCCAAAAATAGAGTTAGTAGAAACTATAATAGCTTATACTAAAGATAATTTTAATACAATAACGTTTAAAGAAAATGTAAAAGGTTGGCCAAGCCACAAATCATTTACTCCAGAATCTGGCGTTAGTTGTTCTGGAGATTATTACACTTTTTTAAATGGTAAAATATATAAACACCATGATGAAAATGTAGATAGAAATACTTTTTATGGTATATATACCGACTCTAGTGTTGATTTAATTTTAAACGATGCTCCTAGTGCGTCTAAAAATTTTAAAGCTATTAACTATGAAGGTAGTCAGTCAAGAATAATTGCTAATGAAGATACTACTATAGATAATAGCTATTATAATTTAAACGAAGTACCTGGTTGGTATTTAGAAAATTTATCAACAGAAAAAGAGCAAGGTACTATTTTTGAGTTTATAGAAAAAGAAAATAAATGGTTTAATTATATAAAAGGTATAAATGAAGATTTAAATTTAGATTCTGACTTTGGCTCTTCTAATATACAAGGTTTAGGTAATTTAAATATAACACCAGAAACTACTAGCTTAGATAATCAAAACAATGTTATTGTGTTAGACAATTTAGTTTTAGAATTTAAAGGTAATATAAACTCTTCTTTACAAACAAACGATACTTTATATTTAATAAAAAGCGGTGATTTAAGTAATAGTACTACTGCTAACAATATATTAAAGTATGAAGGAGAAATTATAAGTATTAACAGAAATAATAATACTATAACTGTAAAGCAAGTTGATGTAAACGGAGCTATTGTGTTTGAAGCTGATGACTATATAATGTTTACAAAAAGAGCAGTAATAAATAATACTGGTATGGTAGGTAATTATGCAGAATTAAAATTTGTTAATAATGATATTAAAAAAGCAGAATTATTTTCTGTTGCAGCAGAAATATCACAAAGCGCTAAATAATGGAAATAAAAGAATTTAATTTTAGTTTAGATTATATAAGCAATAACGGTGAAGTTAGAAACTTTAGAGTAATTGGTGATAATGGGGCTATATTTAGTTTAGAAGTGCAGCGAACTGTAGGTTCTACTATTACTTTTTATGATTTTAGCACAAATACTTTTGGTTCTGCAAGAAAAAGATTAAAAAACAGAAGATGTAATAACGGTATTTATAATGGTTTTATTACATTTCCAGCAGCAGGTCTTGCAGCTAGTGATGATCCAAATATTTATAATATATATTTATATGCTGAAAACGCTCTTGGAACTACGCATATACCTTATGTTGAAGCTCGTTTTGCTGATGACACAATAGATATTAATTCTTGTATTGGCTCTAATTCTTCTGTATTAGAAAAAGTATTATATCAATATCCAGACGTTTCTGTTAATATAACTGCTGGCGCTGTATCGCCTTCAATACCTAGTCATTTACAAGGTGCTAGCGTTACTCAAACTTCTTTACTTACACTTCAAAGAGGTAAAACAACTGGTATATTACCTTTTAGCATTGAAGTCACTTTGGGTTCTACAAAAGTTGGTAGAATATTAAAACAACCACAGCCAGGTGACATAGCTTCTTTTGTTTCATTTACACCACAATATCCCTTACCAATACCTGGCGTTGACGTTGCTACAGAAACTGCTTCGGCTACAATAACTAACTTACCTAGAAGTGCTAGTAATACTTTTACGGTTGCTGAAGGTCATGGCATTACTGCTGGTGACACTATTACAGGTGTAGCTATAGATGGTGTTCACGATATAGATTATCCAGTTATAGTCACAGGAGTTACAGATAATACTATAACTGTTAATAAAAATTTAACTATAACAAACACTGTGGCAAACGCTAGTATATCAAACAAAACAATTAGGTACAGAAGATGGTTACTTCATTCAAATTCTTCTACACATACATTAGTTCCAGGTTTAACTTGTATTGGTAGCCATTTACAATCAGACACTACAATACAAAGATATTTAGACCAAACAACTTACACTACTGAAAATGTAGCTTCAGATGGTAGTATTACTGAAGATAGTTTTACTGTAACTAATTTTGATATTCCAGCCATAGATACTTTAGGCCAAAAACCAACAATTACAAATGGTGTTGTAACAGATCAACAAGGTTATATAACTTTTAATAAAGCTCAAGTGGTTAGTACTATGGCAGCTACAAAAGGATATGCTTACGGTCAAAATAGTTTAATAACAACTACAGGTTTAGACGTTAGCTTTACTGATTTAAAAATGGAATTAGCAGATGTTACTACTACTATAAGTGATAGTGATGCAAATGGAACAGACGCTTTAACATCTTTTGACGTAGCTAGTGCTAGTGGTATTATGGACGATGTTAGTACTATGCACGGAGTAAACTTAAACTCTGGCGTCGCAACGCCTGTAGTTACAAATATAAGTAGTAGCACTTTAACTGTAACGCCTGGCGGTCATAAATTACAAAACGGTCAAGTAGTAACTTTTAAAGGCGCTGGTAGAGTATTTACAATAAGTGGCAACGTAGAATTTAGATCTATTGATCCAATACAAGGAACAGGTGCAGTTACTATACAAAATTTAGCTTTTGATTTAGAAAAGCTAATAGCAGCATCATAAAGTAAAATAACACTAAAAAGTGTAACTATATTTTTATAAATTAAAT
>Ga0209232_1001721_pt1 | contig 11479 bp, 13 predicted proteins | sample ETNvirenome_2_60_FD_184066 | JGI IMG/M metagenome (GOLD analysis project Ga0209232, IMG submission 184066) | Marine viral communities from the Pacific Ocean - ETNP_2_60 (SPAdes) (version 2) | ecosystem: Environmental > Aquatic > Marine > Oceanic | place: Pacific Ocean | collected 2013-06-22
GTTCAAGCAGAGAGAAAATCAAAAGCTATCCGTGATGTGGCTTCGTTGCTTGAACCGGACACGGACATAACTAAGCGTCCCGACTTACTCGATCCAGAGAAGCAAGCCGTCAGCGGTTTCAACGGTCCAAGAGTTAAAACTATTGAACCCCTCGGTGTTAAAAAGATAAGTAAATTCACGGCTTCAAAAATTGATGACGTAGCTACGGCTATTAAATTAGATGAACGGCTCCGAAGAGATGTCAAAGAACTTCTCAATAACGAATATCACGGGGGGAAGAAAGTAACCGACGACTATTCATCCGAGCAAGTAGCTGTCGAGCTTGTTCATTTCTTAGCCTCAAAGGGTGGGACTAATAAACCCGCCGCTGTCTTGGAGCAGAAACTTAGTAGTCGTAATCTAGATGTCATTAACCCCACATACAAATTGGGGCAGGACATGAAAGACGCACTCACTTTGCTGGGGGTAACTAGCCCCACAATGCACGGAGCTTTAGATACAGATATTAATCTGTATAAACTGATTGAGGCAGAGCTTCAACAGTTGGTTGGCAAAGACACATTGCTTTCATATGGGGATGTAAAAACTTTTTACAATCAAGTCCGAGAGCAATCTCATTCCCTCCGAAAAAGAGCTGTTAATGATGGGCGCACTAGGAAACAAAAACGCCGCAAAAACCTAAAAGAGATAGCAGAGCTAGGTCTACTAGATGACAATCCAGAATCTGTGATTGAGGCTCTTGAAGAGATTGCGGAGTCAGGTCATAAGCCCCTCAGACTTCTAGCTAAAACCCTGCTGAAGAACAAAGATCTTATTCGTTCGGTAAGATTTATTATCGAGGGTTCTCCTGCATCTTATGCGGGGTTGTATTACACTGACGGCTTGGGGAAGAAGACGGTAATACTTAACGTAGACAGGTCAGGAAAAAGGGGTGTGGCAGATACTTTAATCCACGAGTATCTCCATGTCTTTACTGCCGATATCTTCGCGACACCACCGGAATCTAGAACAGAAGCACAGAATGAAGCGGTCGCTAACTTAGAAGAGCTTCTCCGTATCGCCAAACCTTTTGCGGATAAATCAGGTAAGGGCAATCTTACATACGGGACATCAAACATCGACGAGTTTCTGACACACATCCTTACTGATCCTGAGTTCCAATCATTCCTCAACAGGGTAATTCCTGAGAAGGGAAAATCAAATCTCTTCCAAAGGGCAATCAGAGCATTAGCTAAGTTGCTGGGAATTAGAACTAGGGAACTGAAGTTAGCTCTCCAAGACGCACTTGACCTAACCAAAAGAGCCTACACACCCCAGCCCGAAACCAAAGCATCGTTCGCGAGTCAGGCTGCAGATAGGATTCACAAGTCTCAAACTGATTTGCACCAGATGGCGAAGGACATGGACATGGCAAATGATGCTGCCGTGAATGAAAAGCTTGAGCAGAGAGCGGAAGAAATTGTTGAATTTGCTGGGGCTTATATTCCGAGTGAGCTTAACGTAGTTGTAGATAACGCAAGCCCAGAGATAGCGACCGTCGATAGTGCTACAGGGGCGCTTATCCTCAACCCAAAACGAGCAGCTCTGTATCTCGCTAATCAGGGAGTATCAGGACTCGATGCCCAAAGGCGGAAACACGCCATTGGAATTATTTTAAATAAGGCAGTGGGTCAAGCGGCAGCAGATACGATGATATCTGATACTCAGTATGTTGAAATAACTCAGGCAATGACTCAGTCAGAGCTGGAGGCTGAGATTAAAGATGCTTACCCACTCGACGAACAGCAAGCTGCATTCGATAGACTGAGAAGTGAAGACGGAAAGGTTGCTGCTACGGAGCGGTTTAATTTAGCTAAGAAAGCTATTGCCAGACATACCGAGTTAGCCACTACCGGAAGAACAACCAATCAACAGATGGCGTTCTTGCAGTCTAACCCATCCTTGATTCCAACCTTCATCACTTACATGAAGGCATTCCTCAGTAAACTTACTTATCACAGGACACTGGATGATGTTTCTCCTGAGATGCGGAAGGCAGTCAACAACACGGTGAGGGAGATCAGGGCTTTGTCACTTAACTACAAGCCAGCTCCTAGCATTATGCACCATAACCCTCGCGATCCATATGCGGTCATCGAGAAACTTATGGAGCAAGCCGTTGATGTTAATATGCTAGAGCCTACTGCTAAGACAGATACGGCTAGTTTACGAAACCGTTTAACAGAGCAGCAAGATTCAGACTCTGGTGTTTTGGGACAACAATCTACTCAACCAGCGGCACAACCGACTCCACAATCTGCTACCGGATCTCAGTTCAGCCAAGATTCTAAACTGCCTAACTTCCTTGATGAAGTTCAGATGCAGGAAAAATCCATCGGGAACTGGCTAGAGATTCTTGATGTCCCCCTCTTAGAGTTCAGCAAGGACTATGAGTTTACAAATAGGAACAAGGTAATGAAGTTCCTCTTCAAAACTTTTGTTCGTTCCGCTGACAAGAGAGTTGTAAACTTCTACGACCAGAACAAAGCGTTTGTTCGCGAGACTAAAGGTCTTGTTGATAATCTCCAACAGAAACACAACAGGATCTTAAAAGCAGAAAACGAACGACTAAGTGCTATAACAGGACAGGCGGATAACATTCCCGCCGAGTTAATCGCGAAAGCTTCGGGAACTACCGAAGGATCACAGCTAACAAGGAAGCAAGAGGATCTTGTCCAAGCAGCATATGATCAAGACATCGCCAAAGCTAATGCGCTCCCCTCGACCGACGAAAAGAATGCCGCTATTGATATAGCCGAGGCTTCTAAGAAGCAGATGACAATGGACTTCCGTGAAAGTAATCGGAAGAAGCAGTTCGCTGAGAGGGATAAGGCAATGGATGATCTGTTAAAGCTCTCTCCTGATATGTATAACCTCGTCATTGAGATGCGTCAGCTTCAAGACCAGCTTTCAAAGAAAGCAATCGAAGTCTTTGGCCCTACCATGAATCCCGAAGATTTGAATATGGCTTTTGATTTCAATCGGGGTCTGTATTTAACAAGGTCGTATCGTATGTTTGAAGATCGTAACTTCTCTAAGCAAGTTAAAGAGTCTGATCAATATGCCGAAGTTCGTGAGCGAGCAGTCGCTTACTTTATGAAACAACTGAAGAACCAAAGGGTCGATCAGTTAGTCGAAGAGAAGGGTTTAACCAAAGCTCAAGCGACCATAGAGGTGCAAGCCGAGGCAACTGCCAAGAACTCAAAGATGCAATCAAACGCAACAGCTATGATGAATGATTTCATCGATGGCTATTCTCAAGGGCAAGCGCGTAAGAAGTTCCTAACTTCCCAACGAGAAATGGGGCAACAGGATTTAGTGCTACAGGGTGCAGGGTTCAAGGACGGAGATCCACTTCAAAAGATTGTTGAGACGATCAACGAAAAGAAGGAGATCCCTCAAGAAATCCGAGACCTTCTTGGGGAGTTCCAAGAAGATACAGGGATTTATAACCTAAGCTATTCGTTGAATCACACAGCGAGTATGATTTCTAATCAGGCGTTCTTTAATAAACTCAAAGAATTAGGAACCAAGAGTGACAAACCTTGGATGGTTACCCAAAAAGAATACTTAAAAAACAGAGATAAGTATCCAAACTGGGAACCAGTCCTAGTCGAAGGGACTAGTGATCTTAATCCATTAGCGGATATGTATGTCCCTAAAGAAGTCATGTCGAATTTAAACGCTCTATTCGGAGGTAAGCAACCCGACATAACAGATCCTCTCAACGAGACGGCGGAAGTGCAGGGCATGATAATGAATTTCGTTAGAAAGGCGGTTGGACTTTCCCTAGTTTCTAAGACTCTAGGCTCCCCTGCTTTTTACATCCGAAACGTCCTCGGCAATATGTTGTTCTTCGGTCCAATGCAGGGCTACCCATCGCACAGAGTGCTGAAAGATTTTGCTAAAGATGCTAGTGGTATATATACCAAGAACCCCGACTCGGTATTCTACCAAGTAATGGGGAATGAATTGAGCTTTGAATTGATGGAGCTTAGAAGCAGAAATGTTTACGGTGACGAGCTTGAAGTATCACAGATTCAAGAGCTTCTCACAGGACAAACCAGCTACGAAAGTTTACAAAAAGATATAGAACAGGCAGCGGTAGCCGCCAACTTCCTCAAAGAAGCTAAGAAGAAGAGTGGAGCTGTTAAAATCCCTGACGAACACCTCGAAATACTCGCAAAGGCTGGAGTCAAAGTAAGCAAGGTGGGTACGTTACCCGTCAAAGCTGTCAAAACTGCCACCAACTCGCTAATAAAGAAAGGTGGATTGCTTGCATCCGCCTGTGACGGGTTCTTCAAGATTGGTCTCTATGATTTTGAGATGCAGACATTGATCGAAGCTGCCCAACATGACATTCAAAACGGAAAACCGAATGGTAAGTATGGAAGACTTCTCGATGATGAAGGGAAGCCAAACAATACCATGAAGGACTTGGCTGCTGAGATCGTGAAAGACACGGCTCAATCCTACAGCAGAGCCTTGCCCGTTATCAAACGGTTTACATCTAGTAACGTATCGATTGCCCTCGCTCCTTATGTTAGGTTCGCGGCTGATGTCCCTAGAGTTTATCTCAACGGAATTCTAAGAGCGCGTGGGGAAATATTTAGCGACAACCCCGCTATCAAAGCTAGGGGGAGGAAGCGTTTATTCGGAGCCACAAGAACAACGGCTGCTACCTTTGCACTAGGCAAAGGAACTCAGATGCTCTTATGGGGCATGGACGACGAAGACGAGGACAAAGCATTCCGTGCTATGGTTCCGAAGTGGATGAGAAACGCGAGTATCTTTTTATACAGGGACTCTGATGGGGATACATGGTCAGTCGATATGACTTACCTCAACCCATTTGCTATCGTTCAAGATCCAGCAATCAGGGCGGTCGAATCATTCCTAAGAGGTGAAGGAATCGGGACGGCTTCCAAGAAATTTATTGGTCAGTTTTTGAGACCGTATGTCAGTGAGCAAATTCTGACAGGTGCAATACTCGATGCGTTTGAAAACGAAGACCAATATGGCAGACCGATATTCCTTGAGGGAGATGATGATAAAATGATGAGACTTATGAAGTATGTCGGGGAGAAAGCGTTCTCTCCTCGCTCCCTCATGTCGGCTGATGCTGCATACGATTCTTTCCTCTCGCAAGAAAGGACGGCTTCGTTCTTCGACTCGGCAGTTGGTCACCTCTTGAAATCGGTGTTGCCCTTCCGACCACACCAACAAGATTACACAGCGGGAGTTGGGCGTTATCTCTATAACCACACCGACGAATACCGGAACAACGACCGAGCGTTCAAATCAAAGATGACACAACAACAGGTTCTTCCTGCTAGTGAAGTGAGAGATGCTTACGATAGGTGGGTGAGAAACAGATTGTCTCTCAACAATGACTTCAAACAAACTATCCGAGGCTTTGAAAAGCTGGGCGTGTCTCGAAAGGATATCGAACGGATGGCGAGGTCTAGGTCGGTTAGTAAAGAACGATTGAAGAAGAATCGATTGGGCTACATGGTAAGACCTACCCCAACAAAACCGTTGATAGCACAACTAAATGAAACCGAAAATGGGAAGGGAAGACTCAAGAATCTTAAGGCATACATCCCACAAAAATATCCAAACGAACTTATCAACATAGAGAAATGAACAAGAAAGATTTCAAACCTCACATGATGTATAACCCCAAGACGGGGAAGGGAACTAAAGCAGCCACATACGAACAACACCTAAAACTAAAGAAGATGGGATACGGACACAGCAAACCAGCAAAGAAGAAATCCGCTAAGAAGAAGGCAGCTAAGAAAAAGAGTAAAGCCTCATTCACTGAAGCTGTTAACAAGCGGATGGGTGGGGGATACTAAAGTATTTTCTGCTTGATGACTTCAGTCATTGTTTCTTTTAGAGCCTCATAGTTTTCGTCAGAGCAAGCTCCCTCACGAGGGGGCTTTTGTTGTTCCCTTTCTTGTCGGAACATTGCCTTAGCTAAAATGGCGTAATTAATAATATCTTCGCAAGCATCGTCAACCGTCTCCCCCGATACGGATAACTCACCATCGTTAGTGAATGTTTTTATCCGCTGAATTTTATCCATCACACGCATCATTATTCCGGTTACGGGATGCACGTTCAAGATGGTTGAGCATCGGAAATTGGCGAATACATCATCGGCTTCTTTGCCTCCGGTGTAATCACTATTTTTCTTCTCCATAATCGCCCGACATTTATCGGTAGTTTCCTGATGAAGTTTGAGCAGTTGTTCTAATGTCATAAGTCGGTTTTAAATAAAGATATAAAGAGAACCAGCAAGGCAATCAACATAATTATAAGGGCTGGCATCTCGTGATTCATTGGGACTCTCTAAATAGTTTGGTCAAGGTAACTGCAGCCCTAAGTCTTAGCTTGCTTTCACGACTGGAAGCATCCTCAAATAAAAGAGATACAGATTCTGGAGAGGGTCCAGTTATCTCTGGTCCTATTCGGTCTTCTCCATTGTAGTTCTTCCATAAGGTGTAGATTTTTACTGTTGTCGGGCATACATAATCTTCGTCTCTCACTTCTCCTTGAAACAAGAATTTCATGTAGTTCGGTCTATGGGTTTCGACTACTTTTCTAATTATCTTCATAGTCGAATACCCCGTTAGTAATTTTGTGGATTGTTTTTTCGACCAGCTTGTAGTGTCTCGGATCTAAACTCGCGTCCCCAACCAATGCTAAGATGCTTCGTATAAACAGGTCGAGGTGTTTCGTCTGGTGCGCTCGCACACAACGGATACTTGCAGCGGGGGCGAAGGCGATGATGCTCCAACCGGAGGGGTTCATCTGGTTGTCATCTTGTCTGGCTTTTAGGGACAGACTGAATTCGTTGATGTCTATTACAGCAGCGGTAGTATTTTTTGGTTCTTTCATATATTAAAACTGGTTGTCCCCCGTGTAGTAAGAGGAGGTGAACTCGCCAACTTGGGAGTGGTGTATCTTATTCATGTTATTCATTTTACGATTGATGGCTTTCATAACGTATTGCTCAATCGATCCATTCGATATCATTACCTTTTGCAATGCGTCCGACTTCGCCCCGTTCCGGTGAATCCGGCCAAGCACTTGACTGAATTCTTTGGCGTTGAAGCTTGGGCTAATCAAAGATAGGCGAGGTCGGTTGCCATGAGTATCATGGAGGGAGATTCCTGTCCCACCTGTTGCAGCATTCACTACAATACAATTGGTTTTGTCTGATTGGAATTCCTCGACGATCCGATTACGGTCCTTCTGCTTCACAGTCCCGTCGATATACTGGCAGTCGAGTAGAGAAGCAGTTTCCATCAAGGACTCAGTGAAGTTCATAAAGACCACCACACTGTAGCCTTCTTCGACTGCATCTTGAGCCATCGTAACGATGTCTTTTACTTTCAGAGCCTCACACTCTTGCCTCGCCCTCAAGATTTTGACGAGGACACTCATCTCGTCCGACTCATCCAACCATTCAGCGGGGAGTCTCCCGTCTTCAATGTATTCCTTAACGCTCTCCGCTGTCATCTTGAGTTTCTTATACGACTTAACAATTTTAGCATTGTTGGTGAACTGGATTGGGTCAACCAACACACGATTGTCGCGGAAAGAATCAGGGAAGTCTGCAACGGTAAGACCGTGGGTGTTCTTGCCATACATCGTTCTCCGTAATTCTGAGAGGGCGAAGGTGGGGTCTGACATTTCATACCCTCCAAAGTATCCCGCCTTAACTTTGAGATAGCGCATCCATTGAAACCAGTTGAGCTTGTTCCCCCTAGCTTTGTCGTTGCTATGGAGTCCTAGCATATAGCCGAGGGGTCTCATCTCCATCGGGGATTCGCAGGGGGTTCCGCTCATACCATGAACTCGATACCCGTATCTGGTTAGACCAATGAGGAGGTTTCCGTTTTGTGTCCACGGGCCTTTCGCTTTGTGGATCTCATCGAACAGAACAAGGGTTCCCTTCGGCAACTTCCAATTGAAAGTTTTCTTACCCACTTTGCTAACCCATTCGGATTTGCCAGTGCGTAGTTTCTCAAGGTTCAAGATGAACAAGGGATCTATGCCTGTCTCTTTTAGCTCTGTCTCCCATGAAGGGAAGACTGCTTTGGGACATACAACGGCAACACCAGTAATCTTGCCCTGATCTAACAGGGTCTTAGCTGTTTGCGCTCCGACTACCGTCTTGCCTGTCCCCATGTGGGAACTGTCCAAGGTGTTCTGTCCATTCTCCAAGCAACTCACAAAGAAATCGTGCGCGTCTTTTTGACGGGGGAATAGTTCTTTCATGTCCCTAGCTCAGATGCTGCTGCCCATGTTTCGATCACGCCAAGTGAGTCTTTCAAAGTCTCGTTGGCATCAAGGAATACCCACTCACCTTTCTCCTGCTCAAAGATGCACCATCTCTCTTCTGATTCCAGTGAATCGGGGATGTTGTATTCTGGTTCGGGGCGATGACTGTCCTCTACCCTGTAGTTGTTGTTGTGATCATCGATCACCTCATACAAACCCTTGCTAATCTTTCGTAGTAACATGGTTAGAGAGTCATGGTTCGGGTTTCAGTATCAGCTTCGTCCCAGTTTTTTGGGGCGAGATATTCTTCCTGCTCGATTAGATCATCAACCGCTTTGAGTATCTCAAACTTTAGTTTGTAATCCATCGGGGTGATCGCGATCTTCGATTTGATTCGGTGGAGCATCACCGATTCATCACCTTCCGGTTCTGGTTTGTCGGGAGCTACCTCTGATGGCTGCTCATTAAGAAAGAAAGCCATCTGCTGACGGTATGTCTCTTTACATCTCTTCTTACGGAGCGTGAACTCTTTCTTAGGATCGAGAGAAGCGATGTAGTCGCTTCCGTTTATTGTCACCTCACGGTGAACTGGTTTGTCTAGCTTTGTCATTATTCAGTTTTGTTATTCAGTTGTAGTTGAGTCCTCATTATGGACTAGGTGATTCAGTTGTCAATTCTTTTCTTCAATACCCATATGGTAGGTAGTCGTGAGGGTTAGCCCTCATATCATCTAGGTCGGTGAGATAGGGCTGGCCGTATTTGTCTTTGTCTTGGAAGCAAGACTCGCAAAACAGGGCATCGTGTTCGTCATGTTCATAGCCCTCATCTCTCCATGATGCCGTCTCATCGTCGGGATAGTTTTCAACACCACATCGATGGCACTGCTCTATCTCAATCTCCTCTTCCTCCTCGTCTTCCTCTTCAATGACGGGGTGATCGTAGGTCGTGCAGACATGGAACATCCTGCAAAGAAATACGATGGCGAAAAACCAAGCGGCGAGTGATAGTAATGTAATCATTAGGTAAATTGAGCTTGGAATTCTTTGTCCTTATCCATCTCTTCGATGGCTTCTTCGGCTCGTTTGTCGAGCCACTCGTGATACTCCTCGATGTTTATCCATGCCGATTGTTCGGCTTGGTCTTCAAGCGATTCATGGTAAGCGTCGAGGGCTTCCATGTATTCACAGAGATCTAAGGTAGACCAGTTTGCATATGCTCTTTTGCCATCGGAGACAACGGCTTCAAGGTCTCGGCTCATTGTTTAACCCTCCTCTGTTCATGCTTCTTGAGATTAGCATCTAGCCTCTGAGCTAAAGCGGGGTTCTCGGGATTCAATAGTCCAATTGCCCAGCATATATCCCAGCGGAGATCGGCGGCGGCGAGAGCTTCTTTATAATAAGCGTCTCTCCATTTGTCTTCTGCATTCGTCTCTGCAGTATCTGTATTCATATTCATATTCATATTCATATTCATTGGTGAAAGGTGACCTCCCCCCAGAACCCGACACTAAATACACACACTTACTTAGGTTCTGTCCTCCACAAAGATGGCACAAGGGAGGAGGGGGAGGTCAAATCTTAAAGCTTGATATCAAGCAGTGGCTTGCCTGTTGCGGTGTTGAATTTATTTCTAGGGGTGAATGCCCAATCGATCAATAAAATAAATGGAGAAATTATCATGGCAGGAAAGTAGGTGATTGCCATGTAATGCAACAGATTGAATTGATGGAAATGCACCACCCCATTATCTTGGATGGTGTGCCACCCGCTCATGTTATCAATTGCCCCCGCCAAGTCGCTGAAATAGATCAGCATACCTAGCAGACTGAGCAGGAATAAGTGGGTGATGGCTACGATTGTAGCGAATAGGTTTATGTAGCGTTTCATTAGTTTGTTCGTTGTTCGGGGTTGTAATGTTCTTCAATTACTCTTTCGATCTTGATCACCTTGGCATTCACCTTGGACCTTTGTTCGGGTTCCATTGGTTCGGCATTCAAGACCTCTTTGATTTCTGCTTTAAGTTGAGCAACGGCTCGGTCTTTAATAATTTTTTGCTGAACTTTAATTTTTCTTTGCTCCTCCTGCAGTTCGTGCATCTCCATTTTATGGATGGTCTCAATGAAGGTTGAGTCTAGGGATGGGTATGGTTTTATCACTTTGCTTTGGCTAGGTTTCATGGTTCAAGATAAGGGGTTCACGATTCGTTTTTAATCCATCCGGTGACGTTGTAATAGTCGCCCCTTCCCATGTCTGCAAAGAGACCGTGGAGTTCTTGGGTCGGGTGGTAGCAGAGGATCAAGCCGCTGTCGCCTTGAGTCTCCCCCACTTTTAATTTATCGGCGGGGATGATATCTCTTTTGAGTTCATCTATCTTTTTATTCAGTAGTATATTCATGTTCATATAATTCTATTCGTCAATATTTAGAGCTATTAAATCGGCAAGACCAAGCGAGGGTTCGTCGGAATACTTCAAAGATAATTGATCAAGAAACTGATCAATATCATTTGATTCAACTATCTCTCTCAAAGCATCGCGCAATTTCGAGAGACACGCCTCTCTAGTCTTACCCTCAAAACACCAGAAGATATTCGCGTCTAGATTAATGCGCTTCGGCTCTGGCTCCGGTTTTGGCTCCGGTTTTGGCGGCGTGTAGTGATCAAACAGGTAGGGGGCGAACCAATCGCGGCAAAAATAGCTGAGTGATCTTGTCCCAATCACCCCCTCATTTATTGGGTGTCTGCCCTTCCTATCATAACGGTATTGCACCGTGATTGAGTTGGGTTTCCCTGTTGCCGTCTCCACTGCAGCGATAGCAGCGGGACCAGTCCAATTCTGCTGGAGATAGTGCTTCAAGAAAGTATGACTTGCATACTTGCCTGTCTTGTTAAGGCGGGGGGTGAAGCATTTCTTATAAGCTCCAGCGATCACTTCAGCGGGGACATTGCCCTCAATAAATTCTTTAATATTCATTTTAATTCGTTGTCGTATTGGTTGGTTGCCACAACTAAGTCGTGAGGAAAGTTTAGGAAAGCCCCATTCAAATCACCGTCTTTGATATACATAAGGGCAATAAAGAACTTCTCAATGTTGTCTTTAATTACTTGGGGGAATGGCTTATCTGAAAGGGCAAACATTCCGTAATCTT